>Ga0123342_1001040_pt1 | contig 46170 bp, 12 predicted proteins | sample Turbeawhitnodule_FD_89960 | JGI IMG/M metagenome (GOLD analysis project Ga0123342, IMG submission 89960) | Root nodule microbial communities of legume samples collected from Mexico - Turtle bean Mexico white nodule | ecosystem: Host-associated > Plants > Roots > Nodule | place: Mexico: Nepantla...
ATTTTAAACCCTGATCAACTGATTTTACTATTGGATTCGTTGGGAGACGACTTGGGGACATTTGTCCACAATTATACTATCATCTCTCTAGTGTTAGACAAGTCTACGCTAGAATCATATTAAGGTATTTTACAACAATATATTAGGTCAATTAATTGAGAATTGGTATAAATAAAAATACAGTGATATTTGTGTAGATATTTGACATATACAGGATCAACCGAAGTAATATATTTTTTTCAGAGTAAAAAAATGTTTCAAAAAAATTAATTTTGGCGCTAAACATATATTACATCGATTAGTCCATACGGTGTAATATGTCTTTGAGAGTAAAAAAAATTAAAATTTATTAATTTTGACACTAGACATATTGCACTGGTTGGTCCATCCAATCGGTGTAATATGTTTCTTAGAGTTAAAAAATTTAAAATTTAATAAATTTGGCACTACATATATTACACCGGTTGATCCATCCATCCGGTGTAATATGTCTTTGAGAGTAAAAAAAAAATTAAAAGTTATTAATTTTGACGCTAGACATATTACACTGGTTGGTCCATCCAATTGGTGTAATATGCCTTTAAGAATAAAATAAAATAAAATATATTAATTTTGATAATAGATATTACACCAGTTGGATGAATCAACCATTTTAATATGTCTTTGGGAGTAAAAAAAATTCCAAATTAATTAAGTTTGACACTAGACATATTACACCCGTTGGTCCATTCAACCGGTGTAATATTCATTTCAGAGTAAAAAAAATTAACAAAATAATTACACCGATTGTTACTCATAACCGGTGTGATATGTTTATTTAACCTATTTTATTCACTCGCGCTCTCACTACTCACTTCGCACTTAAACATATTTTTCATTGCCTTGTTGTCTTCACCGTTACACGGTGGCTGCCACCGCTCTCTTTCAACCCCACTACATGCTCGAATGGTGCTCACACATACACTAGCTCTCATCCCTCACCACCGCCCTCCTCCACCTCAGATCTCGATGGAAGAACATCGATGCCCATCGACACCGTCTTCAGAAGCTCCATCACGAACAAGTCTTCCTCTGTCGGCTCCCTTCGCACGTTGTACCCATTTTTCTTCCCATTGCAGTACATGGTCCACAAGGGTTCCTCCTCAATCCTAATCTTGTCCTTCTCTGAACGCTTCTCACACTCGAGCACCAACTTCACCGGGTCGTGGAAGAGGGAGAGGGAGATTGGTGGTGGTGGTCGTCGTGGAGGAGGTGTTACTTATGCAGATCTTGGCTCCCCCATTGATTGGCTTTCACAAACCTAGAGGAAGTGAAGACCAATGCCATGAAAGACATAAGAGAAGACCAATGTACATATTACACCGGTTGGACCTTACAACTAGTGTAATATGTCCCTTTTGGATGCTATATTTTTGAATTATTTTACTCAAATTTTGATACTTTACATTGATTTTTACAACCGATGTAATATGTCAATCACATATTACATCGTTGAGATCTACATCAGTGGTAAAACCAGTGTAATATGTCTCCTAAAACCGATGTAATATGTGTTATTTGCACTAGTGAGTGGAGGAATCCATATTAGAATACAAATATCCACTATTTGTGTGGGCCTGCGACGTAAGTGTGTTTGTGTCCATTAGTTTTGCATCCATTATTTATGGGATGTTAAGTCCATGAAAATTTTCATTTTACGTCAGCATTTTCTTATATTTGTATGCTTTTAGCCAACCCAAATCTAGTGGTTTTGTGTAGTGCATGTAATCCCTTATTTCAAAAAAAGTTTCAGTTCAAATACGAACTTACTCAAGATCCATACACCTAGGACAAAATATTCAAACATAACCAAATTTCAGTATGAGTTTAGCTTAGTTGAGATGATTATTTTTCTCAACTAATCCTACAAGATTGATAATAAAATCTTAAGAAAAAAAAGAAAACAATAATACTTTAGAGTAATTGAAAACTTAATGTGTTTTGAAAATCTGATCGGTTAAAATTGAATCCCCGATTACAATGTATGATAGGAGGTATAAAAGAAAAAAACTAAAGAGAAAGGAGACAACAAATTTAAGAGAGAAAGAAGAAGGAATAAAGAAAAAGTGAGAAAGATGGGTGAGGGAGGATTTTACACTAGAAGTTTTATCTAATAAAATGATTCTTATCTTTTGTTTACATATATAATCTAAATTGATATTTGAAAGAAACCTAGATGAAAGCAAAAGTTTAGAGTATAGTTATGAAGATGGATGTGAATGAATAGAAAAAAGATAATTGATCTAATAAGAGAAAAGTGAGGCCCAAAAGAAAAGCATAGACACTATTTATTGATATAAGAAAATGTAGAAGGAGAGAAAAGGTGAAAGTGTGGATGAATGAATGATGAGGGCATGGTTCCCCAAACTAGTGAAGTCATGATTATTGGAGAGGCAATATCCATAGCTAGGGCAACACAGCACGAGAAAGCTGGAAAGAGCCATTCCCACGTGCCCTCATCTCATGTGTTTCACAAAAATGTGTTTTCAATTATGTGATGCCCCATTTCCAATCCATCACACCCACGTGTGAATATCTCATTCTCATTTTGGATCATTTCATGCTTTTCAATTTTAATACATTTTATTTTAGTAATAAACTAAATATGTAAAGAGGTATTAATTTTAATGGATATTAATTTGAAAAAACATGAAAAAGTAGAGATGATAAGACGGGACAGTACGACCTATTTTGGCATGATGCGTCAATGACGTGTTAAGGGGATACAAACTGAAATTAGTAACCAGCCCTCAGAAAATGAATTAGGCTGATCTGCCACTTTTAAAAAAAATCATTTTTTATTTTTTTTAATCTATTTACTTAGTTGTAGTCATTAATACTACATTTTGTATAATAAAAATATAAGAGAAAACAATAAAATTTAATCAAATTTTAATATTTTAATAAAAGAATGTTTAATAACTAACAAAATAAAGTAAATATCAACAATGAATTAAATTATTTATAAAAAAAATAATGTAAATAAAGATTATATAAAAATTAACTAGTACCAAGTTTAATTCTAAGAGATTCTTTTTTAAAAATGTCAAAAATAAAGAAGAGTTGTCAAGTGAATTATCCTGTCTGATTGACGAGTTAGACGGATCAGATCAATGCGGATTGGTGGATTAAAAAAAATAATTTACTCGTTTAAATAAAGGTGGATTACCACTTTACCATTCCTAATAAAAAGATACTAAAATAATAAAAATCAAGACAATAAGTAAATAAATAAATAACAAGCTAAAGCTAATTAAGAAAAGAAGGCAAACCAATTCATGAGTTATAGTTTGAAGCTCCAAGATGGAAATAAAACAACTGAATTATCAATAATTATTTAGAATGTAACTTATTACATTTATCTTAAGAAAATCGATTTAGAAATATTCATATTAATATTACAAAAAAATATAATCCTTCTTAACAGCTATAACCTAAACTAGAAAATGCAATATATATTTGTTTTCTTTGAAGTAAATTCATGGAATATTAAATTAAGAACATCCTTAATCTTTGCCAAACCCACTTACCAAATTACTTCAGTTTTCATATCAATAACCAGGCGCATGTTTTTTTTTTTTTTAATTATACAATAAAGATTTCAAAAATATATTTAGAAAAATACATATTTTATTGAGTTAATTATTGTGCTAACCTTTAAATAATCTGACAAATTATAGAGTTAATAATATCACTCTTACCTTATTAATAATTAAAAAAGAAGGATAAAAAACTATGATTTTTTTTATATGAGATTAGTTAAAATTTTGATTAAGGATTAAGAAAAAAATTAAAGAAAAAAAAATCTAAAAATTAAAATAACATTTTTTTATAATATTTTGTCCATGCACCTATAATGTCGGTGGCAAAAGCCAGCTAAACAAAAGAACGCGAAACTGAAAGTCGGCCCCACGCGCCAAAAATTGGAGAGTGATGCTACTGTTCAACCAGGGTCTCAAACACTATATTTTAAAATAATCGAGAAAAATATAAATAAATTGTAACTTTAATATTTTTTATTTTCTAATATAAAATTTTATTATTTTGAATATTATAGGTAAACCTGTGTAATGTTAAGCAGACAAAATTATAATCTTTTCAATATAAAAAATTAAATTTTAAAAATCAAAATTAACAAAGGACTAAATTACAGAAACTAAACAGATTTCTATCTATTTTCTTATTATAAAAATACATGCATTTTTGTATAATGTCTCTGCATTTCTACATATTAAAATTATAATTTCAAAATTCAAAATATAAATAATTTTGTAAATATAACCATTCCAGAATTATGTGGATGGATTACATATTTACTTTTTATTAAAAATTGTAAAATTATGTATTTTATTATATTTATTAAAAAAATAATTTATTTTGATTTAATAAAAGGGAAAATTATTTTATTAAAAATAAGAAATACTTATAAAAAATTATGTTTACTTTTATAATTATATTAATAAATAAATGAAAGAAAAAAAAACGTGTGATACATTACACATAACGTGGCAACAACTACAAATACAACGGAGTGGAAGTAACTTCCATTGCATTTTGTTGTTAATTCATTCTTATATAGTTTACCAAAAAATTGTTATTTTTTTTTGTAAATTCTATTACATAAATCCCTTTAACATATTTTACTATTATACTTTTAAATTTTTATATATTTTACGAAACTTGAAAACTTGGTAATAAAAGAATAACTTGAACGTAAAATTGTGAAACAATTATAGTTAAATGATAAGATATACAATTAAATTAAATCAAAAAGTTATGGTTATATAATTTTTAAGATGAAAAGACATAGTTATATATAATTTTTAAGATAATTATTGTGATATTATAATTTATGAATCTTTATAAGAAAAATTATGAAAATTATGTTGATACTTGATTGGTTGAATTAATAGGGTAAATGTTTTGCTTTATGGTTTTTGTATTTTTAGACAGGTTCCCATTACCATTATTGTATTTTTATTTCACACAAATGCGTAGAGTATTTTTATGTTTAGCTTTTTTTCCTGATTTTTTAAAGTTTTATTTGTTTCATAGTATCATAAATTAATTTTGAAAAATATATTTAAGATTATCATATATTTTTAATACGAAACTACTTAAATTACAAATGATCTAAGGATATTGATACAAATTGTTAGAGCACTTTCTAAATGAAATCTTAAGAGATGCAAACAAAAATTTAGAAACATGTTTGTTCCATCCTTATAAAATTTATTGTCATTTTTAATTTAGTTGTTTACAAAATAATTCACTTCACAAAATTTGTTAAATGAACAAATATAAACATGGTTGATTTAAATATAGCTCTCTGTTGAAAGAAAGAAATTATATATATATATATATATATATATATATTTAACTATAAGATTTACAAAATTAATATAAACACCCGTCTTATTAATTTTAATAAAAATATAAATTCAAGACAAATTTAATATTATCAACTAGATATGTATTTAATTAGGATTTTAAAAGAGAACATTTTTTTTAGTAACAATTACTATAATCAATAAGAAAGATAATAAATAAATAATAAGAATTTAATTAAAAAAGTATTTAATTAGGATTTTAATAAATAAAGTATAACTAATTATTTATTTTTTGTTATTCTTATATATAACATTTTCTTTCACAGTTATTATCGACTACTTCTACTTTATAAAATTTAATTTATATATATTAACTTAAATTATTTTCACATAACATAAATATCTAATAAGTACATGCAATGGAATAACAATGGACAGGGGCAGGTGGGAATTTGACAATTTCATTCAATTTATCTAATCACTATCTCCATATTTAATGGTATGAATTTTCGGGCTCATCTTCATCTTCATATTTCATTCATGATATAAATATATGTTAATGTTGCAAACATTTATTAAATATTTTTAAAAAAAATAAAAATAATAGCAAAGGAAACATAATATTATCAAAGATCAATGTCAAAAGATACATATTTTCTTTTTCTAATGTTAAATATCAAGAAATAATTATAATTATATAAATATCAAATGAGAATATCAAATAATAATTATATAAATGTCAAATAATTATAGAAAATAGTAAAAATGATAATATGCATCATCTATAAATAAGTTACAAAACTACGTAACTAAGAAAAGGTAATATAAGTTTTTTAGGTTACCCAATATATTAAAGGTATTTTAATAATTAAATTAATATTGGGATGGGAACGAGGCTAATATGTACATACCATCTCCATAATTTAAAAAATTATATATTACCCATACATATACTTGTACCTAGTCAATATATAGATTTTCTATCAAAATCGAGACGAATTTAGATGATACCCATGGGACGAGTTTATTTGTCATCCCTACCCCTTGTTTCAACACTTCAATATTGGTTCCTCTTTTAATTTAAAAAGAAAAAGGTTATTTGATAGATTTATTGACAATTTTAAATTATTCTTATATACATGTTTAATAAAAAAAAGTTTTTAGCACCTAGCTTCAAACACGTTAATCCTTTCCCTCTTTCTTAGAGAGATGCGAAAAATGTCAAAGGCATGTTGATTGACATCTTGCTCCTCCTGAGAACCTACACTCCACAAGTACCCATGTTGTTTCACACATGAGACATCAAATTCCTTCGGTCGTTTCCGTAGGCAGTTCCACAATTGAAGTATCTGGTGGTAGCAGTTGAATATTTCACTAAGTAGATCAAGGCCGAATCTCTTGCAGTTATTTATATGCCAAAGGTTCATAACTTCATATGAAAAAACATCATATGTCAATTCAAAGTAAAAAAAAAAAAAAAAAAATCTCTTATGTTGGACAATTGGACATAATTTACAAGTAATAATGTTCGTCAAATGTGCGAAGAACTAGGGATACCATAAGTTTTTACCTTGGTAGAACACCCTCAAACTAATGGACAAGTAGAGCCACAAATAGAGTAATACTTCGAGCATCAAAAAAGAGATTAGACTTAGCCAAGAGAAGATGGCTAGAGGAAGTAATGGGGATTTTGTGGTCTTACCATACCACCCTCTAATAAACTACTCTTAAGACACCCTTCAATTTTATCTATGGGACAGATGCAATACTACCAACAAAGGTCATTGAACCTTCTTTCAAAGTTAAGCAATTCCAACCCTTCAGCTTAGATAGAGGTCTTCATGCCAACTTTTTGAATAAGTATGAGTGAGAATGCATCGGGATTGGAGAGGAAGCTTTGAAATGAATGACAAAGTTAAAGCATAAAACCAAGCTCATTTTAAGAAATTTTGAAGTTTCTGACTTAATTCCACGAAAGCCACAACCACCTTGCTTGTTTCTTGTAAGACATTCTCATATTCTTTTAGGTATTTCATCTCTTTGAATCGACAAACCATTTCTTTTCTGGAGATGACCATTTGATTATCTACGTAGAGGAAGAGTTAGAATAATTGATAATCAAAATTCAATTTAAATAATAAATAAAATATATACTGATGTAAACTTCCAGGTTTACGACCCAACATTCAAGTTTCAAGATATTAGTCGTATAAAAAATAGTTTCAAGTTTTTCAACTTGTCACAACACTTGCGCTCACCCAATTCCAACTCTTCCATCCGTCGAGCACTTTGAACATATGGGTTTTGGATCCAATAAAGAGGAAATCCCTATAATAGAGATGAGTTATGACTAAAAACTCTGACTTTTAAGAAATTACCCTTAAAACATTTGTAAGTAGATATGAACAAGGACAAGAGACCTTGACCACTAACGCTATTTAAGGACACTCACAATTAACGAGAAGAGGTTTTGAATTCAAAAAAGTAGAAGAATATGTTGGAGGTCGATGTTATGCCAAAGTGAGTACATAAAATATGGAAGGCATGGAGGAATTACCAACTATTAGGGTGAAGTAGGGCCAAAGCGAAATTCATACTAGTTAATACCTCTTTCTTGAACAAATTAATGGGCAACCTAAGATCGGGCTTTATGAAAATAGTTTCATAGCAAAAGAAAAATCTACCTTTCTGATCATCAACCTCGTTTTTACAGACTTATGATAAGTGTCATATTTTATATTAAAATTCAAGCACTTAAAGGATATTAATTGATAAAATAATTTTAATATAACCCCTAATTTATAAATTTAATTTTTTTTACATAATTTGTGATTATAATTTGAATAAGAACGATTTATTCCCAAATTTGTGTTAATTTCAGGATTTTAGGGAAGAATGAAAATAAAAGGGTAAAAAGAGAATAGACAAAACTAAAAAGGGAAAGTTGTAAAGCTCCAACACTCACCCAAGCCAGAAGCTCTAGAGGATCTCGCCCAAGCGAGCCTAATCTCGCCCAGGCGAGATCACTCCAGTGATGTTCTGCTTGTTTTCGTCCAACTCGTCCAGGCAAGTCCAATCACGCCCAGACGAGAAGTCACTTAGCCCAAACCCTATTAGGTTAAATATGAGGCGTGAGGTACAACCCTAAACATTCATTGGGAGAATAGGAGGTGTTAGAAAACCCTAGAGGAAGCAACCATCAAGGAGAAACTCCTAGATTTTCTTTTCTTGCCTGTAATGGCCAACAAGAGTGGCTAATTCTATCATTTGGAATTGAGAATAATCTGTTCAAACCCTTATGTATTGATGTGATATTTAAATATAAAGTTTTGTTCTAGATTGATGATTGGTATTGTCATTTTGTTTGTAATGCTTGTTTCTATGATCTAGATCCTTAGATTTGACTGGAAAGTACTTCTAAGTTTTTGACCCAAATGATAATGCTTAACATATTTGAATGCTAGGAATAAATTTGAAATGTTAGTTGCTATCAATGTCTAATCATAATGATAAATATGTGAGAAATCGATATTTAGGAGACTCTCTTAATAGTTTTGTATGCGAGGAATAAATATAAATGACTTTTATATGGACAACAATATCAATCAAAAGATAAAATATTACTATGTTTTTCAAAATACAAAAGAGTAAGAAGGATAAACTTCAATCCCAATTTTTTCAATTGAATCGACAACTCTTTACTTTGCTTTTATTTAAATTTCATGCAAACGATTGTCAATATCAACTAAAATCAAATTCTTGAACATGTTCTTATACTCAATGTTAGTATTAGGATTTTATTTAATTGTTCCTTGTGGGTTCGATATTCATTCTTAGGGACAAACTTACTCGTCCAATTCACAAGCCATGAGAATTATATGTTTTTCTACAATCTTATTAATGACTTCGATGTTGCATAATGATTTTTTTTCTTTTTCAGGTTTGTATAACCTAAAGTTTCCCTCATCAACTTCATCTTAGCCCAAGGATATAACTTGTCATTGGGGTGATAAGCAATAACAACCACTATAAGAATTTTTTTATTATGAATAGATAATCACTTATGAATTTAGATTCGTAGATAAATTAGCACTTACAAATTTTATGTAAGATTATTATTCGTAGGTAAGATTGAGTCACCTACAATATTTTTCGTAGGGTTTAGGGTTTGACATCAATAATTTCTAGGTAAAATCCATAAGTAATTTTGACACGTTGAAATAAATTTCTTTTAAAAGATCTAAGTAATGATAATATGATCGACAGATAAATAAATTTATGGATGCCTAATGATTTTACTTACAAATTATAATAAATATGTTACTTATTTTACATACAAATTATAATAATAGTATTCATATTAAAGTAATAATATTAATATTATTAAAAATACTAATAATATGAACAATATTAATATTAATAATAATCATAATATAATATGATTACAAAGTTTTATTGATATATTGTAATCATGAGATTTGGATTTGATTAATAATAATATTATTGTTAATAATAATAATATTATTATTCATGGTACTTGGATAAATTTATATTTAATTATAGTAGAAGTAAGAGTAGCTCAAAGAGAGTTTACCTAATGAAGAAGATGCAAAAATCACAAGGGAACTATGAATGTTTTGGAATTCGTAACCGTTCAGAAGATACAAACCTTCCAAAAGATCTTTGTTTAGTCTTTTCATACTGAAGAGTGGAGTTTGTGTATCATAATATAACTTTTTCTAATCTTTTAACATATTAGTTGAATACTATTAAATTATGTTTTCCTCCAAAAATAATACTAATAATTTTACTTGAATGATATAATCTTTTTAATCCTTAAAATTCTTAATTAAACACTTCAATACTTTTTTTTTTTTATAAATAGGAGTCTTTTAAAATATTTTCAAATCTCATTTAATACACCCATAAATCAACTTTTTTTTCCACAATGAATTAAAAAAACATAAGGTACTAAGATATTTATGTTTGTTTACCTTTTACACTTGTAATAATAAAAGATGTATTATCTTATATTTGTTAAAAATAGAAATTACATCCTAGTATGAGTCATAAATTTTTATTCCTAATTCATATTTTTACATTTATTTGTTTAATTAAATAACTTTATTTTTTCTTAAATAATTAAATATCTATTATACATGTTTACGTAATAATATTGTTAAAACAATATCTATTCCTGAAGATGTGATTCATGGAAGTGGAACATTATACCTTAAACTGCAGTTTATGTTTTGAGTTCTGTGATTTGTGTTGTGTCTATACTTATAAACTTCTCTAGTCAGAAGTTACGTCCTAAGAATCTAGTTTATGGTTTTTGTTTTCTCTCTCTAAAACTATAGAAAGAGAGAGTGAGCGTGTGGGGTGGGTCGATGATGAATGGTTGTTGAATTATTGATTTCTCGCCCTCTTTCTTTGACTTCCGATTCATTTCTGTTTCCATCACACTTTCCTTTTCATTTCTATCCTCGCCTCTGCGTGTGTGTGTTTCTGAGTTTTTTCTCTTCATCTTCTTCATGCTCTTCCATCCAAGTGTAATTAACCATTCAAACGCTTTATCTAAATCTCCATTTCTGGTATATGAATGAATCTCGGCATCAAATTTTGTGCAAACTTTTTTGTTTTCACTTTTCTTTTTGGTTTGAGAGGACTGGGTTTGTGGTAGTCCTTTTGTGGTTGTTTGTGGGGTGTTTTTGATTCCCCAAACAAAGTTTTGTTTTTTTTGCTTTGTGTGTGTTTGTTTGTTTGCCAATTCAGATTTGTGTTTCTGGGTGATAATTATGGGTTGTGCTAATTCCAAGCCAAAGGGGTGTCAGCATTGTCACTGCGACACCCCTTATTATTCCTCTGTGCCTAGAAGCTTCTCAGTGCATGTACATCACCCTCCTCAAAGCAAAGGAGACAGTTACCATGTTGTGGCATTGACATCAACCACTCTAGGTTCTCTGGACCAGGTGCCCCACATCAACCATGGCAATGGTTTAAGGCTTCCCAGTGGCAAGGTCATTGACAGTGACAGTTTCAGGCCCCAGAATGATGAGGAGGAGGAGGAAGAAGAAGAGGAGGAGGAGGAGGAGGAGAAGGAGGAAAAGGGAAAGGAGGAGAGTGAGGAAAAGACATGGTCTGAAATGATTGCGCAAATGCTGCCAAAAGCAATCCTCAAGACTCCAATCTCAACACCACCTTGTGAGCCAGAGTCTATCAACACATGGGAACTGATGGAAGGCCTTGAAGACACAAGCCCTTATAGATCACCAAAGCACCTCAAGAGTTTCTCTTTTGATGTCAATGTCAAAGGCCGTGTTGATGATCCACCCAAGCCTGGTGGTTTCGTTGATAATGGCAATGATTCAGCCAAATCAATATGGCATCAGAAGAGTGAGGAGGAGGGATCAATAAAGGCTGCAGCTTCAGATTTTGATGACCCTCGAGTGGTTGTTGTTTCCTCATCCAATGAATCATTGCAAGGAAACATGGCTAAAAAGGGGTTTTCTATTGAGGAAGAGAAGAAGATCAGCAATGATGATGATGCTGTGGTGGATTTGAAGGCTACCCCATTTAGGAAGGAGAAGGTGGTGTTGTATTTCACAAGCTTGCGTGGTGTGAGAAAGACTTACGAGGATTCCTGCCATGTGAGGCTAATTCTGAAGGGGTTAGGTGTGAGGGTGGATGAGAGAGATGTGTCGATGCATTCAGGGTTCAAGGAGGAGCTCAAAGAGCTATTGGGTCATGGGTATGGTAAGGGAGGATTAGGATTGCCAAGGGTGTTTATTGGGAGGAACTACATTGGTGGAGCAGAGGACATTCAACAACTGCATGAGGATGGGAAACTTGAGAAATTGCTTGATTGTGGTGAGAAGATTAAAGACAGTGTTGATGATGAGGGAGTATGTGAGGCTTGTGGGGATGTAAGGTTTGTGCCATGTGAAACTTGCTATGGAAGTTGTAAAATCTACTATGAAGGTTATGATGATGATGAAGATGATGATGAGGTTGGTGAGTGTGGATTCCAGCGTTGCCCTGACTGCAATGAAAATGGACTAATCCGCTGCCACATCTGCTGGTTCTAGTTCCCACTTTTTGGATCAAATTCACAATCACAGGTATCTTTCAAGAGAGACAAACCTGATTGAGCCAAGTAGGATCAATGTGAGTGACAATGATGACATTTAATTTAACACAGGTAATTGAACAGATTCTTTGAGTTGTGCTTGTGGTATTTTGTTTATAGTTTGTACAGTGAGGTTTTTTTGGTGTGGTTGATCATATTACAGAAGAGAAATGAGATACAAGAGTGAATAATAGAGTGCTCTAATCAGTCCCTATGCATACCCAGTTCAATGTACTGCATAGTGTATACTTTTATTCATTTTCCCTTTTCAGAAAACATAAAGGCTTGGTGTATACAATTTCCTTTCTTGCAAAAGAAATGCAGAGTTACAAGGGTACAGTGGCATTCACATTCTTTCACTTCACAATCTGTTCTTCTCCATTATGCAATTTCAAAGCTAGTGTGTTCTTCTCTTTCACTTCATAAAATTTGATGTTTAATTTCACAAAGGGAGCTTCAATGCTAAGGTTTAGTTGAGTTGAACTTACTTTGAGATAATCTCATAATGCATCTACAATTTTATAATGGATAACTATTTGTTTCTTTGGAACACAAGAAATTTTTTTACTCATTTTCTTTTTTTTGTGCACAGAGTTGTTTGCTATGTTATTTTTCTTGATTCTCTGCACAACCAACTACAAATAACTGTTCTGAACTGATAACTGTTCATTTTCAATTTTACTAATAAACTTCAAGGGAAGAGAAAGAAAAGGGTGATAAATAATACACCAACATTATTTTTTTAATTAATAAACACATATTAGACCCTTCTTTTTTCACATCTTTTATAAATCTATGACTTTTTCTGCTATTTTTCTGAAAAAAACAGACATAGATGATCATTTTGGATGGCATAAAACATTTTCCTAAACAATATTACACAATTCCTTACCTATGTGGCCAAGTCAAAAATATTGTTTTTTCTAGACTCAAGGAATCTGTGACTGCTGTAACCAAATACACGGTTTCTTGTGGAACCAACAGAACCGTTCAACATCCCATAAATAATTTTAAAGTTCAAAGAAAGTTTCAACATGTAACAGCTTTAAGCAGTTATTTGCTATCTATTTAAGGGGGTCGGTTTTTCTCTCTCTTATGGTTGTCCTCAACCATTTGCTTTAAATTATTGCCATTTGAGCCTTTTGCACAGAATTTCTTATAAGCAAGAAAAAGACACTGTCATAGGTTGATGCACATAAATATAGGAGGCATCAAAACTCACCAATTTTGACTTTGGTACCATACCAAAGGTGCACTTAAAAAGCAGTAAATGATTTCTACACTTTTTCTTTTATAGTATCATAATAGAGAGGTGCCCCATTTGAGCCACTTCATTATTTCACTGTAAAGCCAAAAGTTAATAACATATATATATAAGAACAGTTATTAAATTGAATTTGTCTAGCCATGATGATGAATTCCTCAATGATAATCATGTGAAATAAATATAAAATATCAATTTATGAAATTTAAAGCTGGAAATCTAGTTGTGCCATTTGGAAAAGGATGAACCAGCATGGAGAAACTAATGATACAAAAGATTTGTGCCAAAAGAAGTGAACTTTTTCTTGAACCTATTTTTCAATCATGCATCATGTGTTCATGCAGAAAAGGGGGGGCCAATTGGTAAGAAAATCTCAGTAGGTTGTAAGTTTCTGTGTCAATGTCATAGTCATTCCATCAAATCATTATCAGTTTAGGAATTGGTGGAAGATGACAATTACACTGCAATAATGAACGAAATGTTCATCATATGTTTATGTTATGGATAATATGGATAATGAACAAGAAGAACAAAGTGAAAAACATTAAATTTAGGAGATTTTATGTTACTTTTCATGTTTTACCTCACTGATATGCTTTACTGCTAAGGATGTTAGAATTTGTATGACTTACAAAGAAAAACACCAAAAGTTTTCATCACTAACTGAAGTTAATGCCTCATACTTGATAACTTGATACTAATAATCAATCTTCAAAAGTATTTTATATAGTTTTTATAGAATAAAAAATAACAACAAATCATTCCAAATTATCACTTGTTCTTTTGTACAAATCACATATATCCTATTAAAACTAAATCAAATCATTAAGACACAACGAATCACATCAAATTTTTTTATTCTAAGTTTGTTTGTGATATTGTGATTATTGTTCAACCAACAAGTTTTTTTTTTTTATATGGTGGAGTTTAGGATTTATATTTCCCACTACATAAATTGTCCCAATAGCATATATAAACAATATACACATTTAATTTTAAAAAATTTACTACCTTCAAAAAGTGAAAATCGATTATGTTTTTCTTCCTTCCTAAAAATTGTTCCTAAGCAGGAATGGAACCAAATTTAATAGTGTAGGGATTTATTTTTTATAAAAATAATATATATATATATATATATATAACCATAGAAATCATTTTCAGGTATTAATTATACTAGTAATTTTCAAAACATTTTTAAAATATATATTTAAATAATAGATAAACAAAGTATTTTTTTTCAGGACTTAAAGATTGCAAGTCTGATAATGAATTTCACATGTTATAAATTATTTATATTGATTATAATAAATATTAGTGTCCTAACCAATAACTAAATAATAGGATTTATAAAATATCATGTATTAATGGATGTGAACCCGCTCTTAGTTATGCTAGTTTATTTTATAGCTCAAGATAAACTATCCACGTTACACAATGATCAACCTTAACTATGAAATAATTGCCTAATCACCTTAATAATAGGACACACCTAAGGAACATGGTCTAAAAATACTTACTCTCAAGAAGTAAATCTATCTTATTATTTATTGACTTACATACAAAATCATTTGTATTCTTTCTGACTTGCGTCGGAGAATCTTCTGCAGGTACACCACCACTCATTCAAACAACTCGAAAACTCTTGACATATCTACATACACCTCGAGAGAATGACAACTCATCCTCGGTAAGAACATTTGATGCCCACTGTGGGAACAAAATGAGGTTCCAAAGACGAATCTTCATTCCCTTAACCCTCAACTAAGAGGAATCCATTCTCCATATACCTCGACTGGGAGGCTAGTTCCGGTACGCCTAATAGTTCCACATCGCTTAAGAGTCGATGTCAAAGACAATTTATATATACCTTACCTATTCAGATGTCTTTCAAAGACAAAATTGTAATAAAGAATTGAGATCAAAACAATTAGTATGAATCTTTTTATCTATAATTTTTTTTTAAATATCGTAATAATTATGTGAAATTTTTAAGCAAAATGTTTTCAAATAGTGCAAAGACAAAATGAAGTATTAAAAAAAAATCGCAATAAAATCTTTAGTGTAGCTTGGTATTCAATTTTTTTGTTTAATAATTACATTAGAGCTTGTTTACATACTTGAAATTAGAAATACAATTAATATGCCTACAAAACAAGGCTAGCAAAAAACAAATATAGGAAATTAATGAAGAATGTAGAGTTATCAGTGTATCTTAAACTTCAAACCATTAATTCCTGTATAATGCTCACAATTTAGCTTCTTAAATTCAGAAATAATTTATAATTAAATTTATATAAAATAATATACTATAAAAATAAATATAATTTATCCAAAAAAAAGAAATGAAATATCCATCTAAAAACTTGCTACTATTTTTACAATAAAAATTATGAAAGAGATAAAAATAAAATAATAATACAATAATATTATATAATTCTTAAATTTAAATAATCATCTTAATATTTACAATTATTTATTTTAACAATTACAAAATGTCAGGGCCAAGGACCCTAGCTCTCTAAAAAGTTCACTCACTGCCCTTAATAATTGGCTTTGGGTCAGTGGTCCTACAAAATATGGGCATCTTTGAAGTTTAGCAGTGAATGAGTGCATCACAAAGGGAGTGAATATTTGTATTGAGAATAAAATATTAATCAGCTTTATGTTGAGAAAAGAATCCCTCTTGTCATGTTACTCCAGATAAAAAGCTTAGTAACCATAGCTGTTAAAGACTGTTCTTGATCCACATGAGGGGAAAAAAAACTCTAACAAAGTTATTTAAATATTTTTAGTATTATTCTTTAATTATAATTAGAGTTTTATCATGAAAAATAACACTACACACACCTAAAAGTATTGCATTTGTCTTAGGGTAACCATTGTAAAATTGATTTTCAAGAAATAATTTATGTTTGTATGATTTTGTTCTTTAAAGTTAGAAGTAAATTTTTGTAAATAATATTTTGTCTTCAAAATTCACCTAGAGTTATTTTAACTCAATTAATATTGGATCTAAAATGAATTATTTAACACAAAATTAACCATGTCAACATTTACTTGTAATCATAGTGAGTACACATTTGAGCTTAACTTTAGACAATTTAATGTGAAAGAAGCACTCATTTCATCTTAGTTTAAAAAATTAATTAAAATTGTAATATTTGAGATATTTTGTCATTGTGTAATTTTAATTCATAGTATTATCATTCATGGTTTTTTCAGAATCTAAATGTACAAATTTAATTTCTCACAATCAAATGTTTTCATTACACTACAAGAAAATCATGAAATAAAAAATAATTTTTAGTGACAAAAAATAACTAGTTGCTATAGTGACTAAATTAGAGACCATTTTAGAGACTAAAAAAATTTTGGTTTCTAAATTAGTTTCTATTATTGTTAAATGTTTTTAAGTTGGTATCTAATTAGCAACCAAAGTTTTTGCTATCAAATTTAGAAACTAAATAATAGGTGGTTAAAACTTTGGTAGCTAATTAGATACCAATTTAGAAACCATTTAACAACAATAGAAACTAATTTAGAAATCAATTTTTTTTTAGTTTCTAAGATGGTGTCTAATTTAGTTACTATACCAACTAATTATTTTTGTCTCTAAAATTGGTTTTTATTTCATGTTTTTCTTTGGAGTGTTAATTCATTCTTTGAATTGTTTGATTTTAATCTCTTATTGAAATTTATTGACTTTCATGTCTTGAATTAAAAACTACACAATGTTAGATATTGATAATGTTAAAAGCTATATGTATATATATATATTGATGGGAAATGGCATGGTGTTGTGGAGAAAGAAAAGGGATCCACATTGATCATATCCAGCAAAGCAAGGGTATAAGAGAAAGGTGAGGAAAAGAAGAAAAATGCATGAAAGAGTGTTTTAATAGTAAAAGTTGGAGAAAGATTGTTTATACTTTTCCAGTGGCAAGTGTGAAGAGTCAAGATCAATTTGGAAAAAAAGGACAATCAAATAATGGAGAAGTGAGGATGTGACATTATGCTCCAAGAAACCTAGGCCGGCAACAATGGCAATAACTTCATTGTTGGGTTGTAAAGAAAACATAAATTGGGTCTCATCATGTCTATCAACGATAAAGACATTGTGGTGGTAGGATGAAAAAATGTTCTTCAACTTGCTCCTCAAATCTTTCATAAACTAATTTATGTTCTCTTTTATGTTTTTTTTATTAATACTTTGTAATGACACATGATAGTTGAAACATGGTGTGTAAATCTATACACTAAACATGGTGTATAGTATGAAATATTTATTAAAACAATCTTTGATACATATAAAAAAATATTTGTAATTAATATTCTGTATTGATCGAATATAATTAAATAATAACCAAATTTAGAGACAAAAAATAATTAGTCACTATATTAACTAAATTAGATATTAATTTAGAGACTAAAAAATTATCCATATCTAAAGTGGTTTCTATTAATAAAAATTTATAAAATAATTTTTAAATTTGTATTTAAATTAGCTACCTAAGTTTTAACAACTAATATTTTAGATTCTAAATTAGTCTAAAAAAAGACTAATAAAGACTAATTTAGAATATAAAGTAATAAATAGTTAATGATTAGATACCAATTTAGAAACCATTTTATAAATTTTTATTAATCATAGAAACTACCTTAGATACCAATAGTTTTTTTAGTTTATAGAATTGTCTCTAATTTAATCAAATAGTAACTAATTATTTTGGCCTCTCAAATTAATTTCTATTTAATGATTTTCTTGTAGTGATATAGGAAGGAAAATGAGTATGTATTTATTATGTGATATATTGACTCTTAAATTATGATTGTCTATAGACTACAAGTGTATTAGACTCCCTTCCTATGTGAATAAATGATATAAATAAAAAAAGTCCACTTGATATCTCAGTTAACTAAGTGGAGACAGTGTTGTGATATATACTAAACGAGGATTGTCAAAGACATATTAGAAAATGACCATTTAGTATATAGAAAATGATACCGTCTAATAGTCAAAGATGATGATTGTCTAACACACATTAGATGAGGATAGTCTAAAAGTGAAGACGAGGATTGTCTAACAATAAAAGATGAGAATTATCTAATACACATTAGATGAGGACGGTCTAACATATATTAGATTATGAATGTTTAGTGTATAGAACGACGAGATTGTCTTACACTTAAAAGACAATATCATTTCTTTACTTGTTTTTGTTGGGGTTTTCAAAATATATATAAACGGGTTATGTGTTTTAAATTGGTTTAAGTTTTTAGTGTGTAAAGTTTTTTAATAATATAAATAATAGTTTTTGTTTTCATACCTAGACCATTATGTTATTCTTCTTCTCTAGTAACAACTTTTCCCTTTCAATTAGTCTCAATGGAACCTTTCATGCTTTTATTTCGCACAATAATAGAAGTCTTTGAGAGGCTTCTTTTTCTATTTTTCAAAAATGTTGTGACTTTTACTGTTTTACCCTCCATATCTTTTACGTTTTTAATCTTGCTTAATGTCTTATCATCTTCCAAAGAGGGGTCTAAATTCAACAAGAGAATAAGAGGAAAGGTTTCAAATCACTTATAACACCAACATTTTGAGAGAGAAAAAAAAAAGTCATTCTCGATTTTCACATAACTACAATTGTAAAATCACTTATGCAAATTTGTTCACTTTTGGATCGAGTTGAAAATTTAACAGTTGGTTTGGAACACTCAGTTCTTCATTCTGAATTGTGGACCATTATACAAAGTTTAAGTATGAAAGTTATTTTTGTTAAATATACTTTTATTTTCTTAATATTTTGAAAGTTATTTCATGGAACACATTTTTGTTTTTGTTTTTAACATTCTGGAAAGTACTTTCTTGAAAATGAAACAAGAAGGAAAATAAGGGTAACACATGTAAATTTAAATAAAAGAAACAAAAGAAGAGTGTACTTGGTAAAAAAAGGAGAGTATAGAGAGTAGAAGCCTCTCTACAATTTGGGGTTAAAGGGCTCGAACCAAGCAAACCCAAATAATTTTAGGAAAGGCCTTTTCTTCTGGAATATATGAAATACATCTAGGAACAAATTTTCTGGAATAAATGAGATGTTTTCTAAAATGAAGTTTCTAGAATAAATCTTCTGAAATAGATTTTTTAAAACAAGCTTTTTAAAATATATATAATATTTTTGGAATGAGCTAGTATAATGGTGATGGAGAACGAAGGTGTAGTTGGAGGTGTTTTGCAGTGAATGAGGGTATTTCAGTCTTTTCATTAGTAGGAATGCCGTTAGTAATTAGGGATGTGCAAGAAGCAAAAGCCTTTAGGATATACTACGTGGGCTCTATAGAACAGAGCATAGAGTTTGAGCCCTAAATTATGTAAGGGCTGCTTCTTCCTGCACCTCCATACCTTCTTGTGCCACCCCTATAAATTTTTCGTATTCCAAAAATACCCTTTTCAATATTCTGGATTACATAATCCGGAAGTCTTTTTCTAGATTCAGAATTAGTTTCTGGATTATGTAATCTAGAAGTCTTTTGTGATTAGCTTCCGGATTACCTAATCCAGAAGTCTTTTCTATACATAAGATTAGCTTTTGGATTATGTAATCCGAAAGCCTTTTTTTTTCAGATGTGTTATTAGCTTCCGGATTACATAATCTGGAAGTCTTTTCTAAATATGAAATTGACTTCTTGATTATGTAATCCGGAATATATCCAGATTACATAATCCATTGGCTTATTATTTCAAATCCAAGGGGGTGAAAAAAAAAGGATAAAATGGTTTTTTCATATTTAGTATGGGGGTGACACAAGAAGGTATGGAGGTGTAGGAAGAAAGAGTTTTATGTAAGACAACAAGGAATGAGCACTTGACCATATCAATTTCAACACGCACCTAATCTGTTATTGAAAATGATAAAAATACCCTTATAAAATGAAAAAAATAACCTTAAAAGAAGAAGGCTGCAAATAAAAATTACTTATGGAACCTTTTATTTGGAAATATTCTGAATTTAGATATTCAGAAGACATTTTTGAATTTCGAAATTTTTTATCTTTGGAATACATTTTTAATTTTGTGTTCCGGATTTTTTTTATCCAGAATGTATATTTTTTTTTTGAATTATATTTACTATTTGTATTTTTAAATCCGGAATAAGGGTAATTTTTGAAAATTTCGAAAAATAATAGGGTGCAGGTTAGAATTCATATGGTGCAGGAAGAAATTTTAATCTCTCTGTTTGAAACTCAAACCCTAGAGAAAATTTTGATCCAATTAGATTGTTTGTATAACAAGTTTTACAATACTTTCTAATTTTTATTTTAACAATAATGATCTTTTTAGTTTCTATAATGTTTGTCTGTTATTTGTTTTAATTATACCTGTCATTAGCTACAGCATATTTTACATTCCTCAAAATGTTTCGATTTTGTTTTTATGTCCATGTGAATTATAATGATTTTTCTTTGTAATTATTGTATAAATAATAATTTTTTCAATCACTACTTTTATGTATATGAAATATAATGATTTGTTTAAAATTTATTTTCTATTTTTACTTTCAAACTCAAAACCTCCATTTCTTTTATTATCCTCGTTAATTGAATAAATGAGATAATCTCTGTTACTTCTGTGTTATCGACCCTACCAAATACTTTCATCAATTTATTTTATAAGAAGAATAGAAAATTTTGTTGGTTTAATACTCATATAAAATCTATGAATATAAAGTAATTAGTAACTAAAATCTTAATATCTAATTAGATATTAATTTAGAAACTAATTTGTAAATTTTATAAATAATAGAAACTACTTTAGATACCAATAATTTTTTTAGTCTTTAAAATAATATCGAATTTAATTATTATAGTGACTAATTATTTTTTGTCTTTAAAATTGATTTCTATTTAGTGATTTTCTTGTATTGTAGGTTATGGGTAGTCAAATATAAAAACACTCGCACTAAAATTTACCAAAAGGATTTAAACTCATACTTGCATACATTGCAAGTACGAGACATCTAAATATTTATTGAAATACGAAGTTAGTGTAGTCTATGCACGTATCGTCTAATGTTTTTATTAGTGTTAGACATAGGAAAAGACAATACATTGTTGTATAGTTTTTTCAAACGACACACTTGCATCTTACATGATCTATTATTTTTATAAGTGCATCGTCTTACAAACGAAGCACGACCATGTTTTATACTTAGTTGTAACACTCAATCAAAATCTTAGAGTAATGGAATTTTGCCTTAACTTTGTTAACTTTATCAGATCGAAACCCAAAAATCTCTATCATTGGATCAATTAGTATCATGTTTACAGTTCCAACAACTTCGACACATGTTAATCCATTTTATACTATATCGGTGTATATATTTCTTAAAAAAGTGGTGTAATCAAGACGTTGAAATTTTGTAGATACATATATGTAAACAACTATAAATATCTATCTTATGAAAAAATGTAAATGTACATATTTATTTCTAGAGATCAAGGTTCTTAGAATGAATAATTGTGAATTTAAATTATTGCTTGAGAGGTAAACTTGAAAAAGACACAGGTCATCTATTAGACGATTAAGTTTATAACTATTTTATGACCTTATAACAAGAAAGAACCTTTCGTTTGACACAAATAAATTTGTTACCTTAATATGATATATATTAATCTCATTTTATGAGGAGAATATTTTGTAATATATATGCATTTTATATTTGTGGACATGACAATAAATTTTTAATTTAATAATTGGTATCAAAATCAAAATCATGAGTTCGTTCGGTAATGAATGTCAAATAGGCTAAGTTACAATAAAAAAGTTGATTTCCTAGAACGTTCATAAAGAAAAAGGACTAAAAGATCCTGAGTCTTTGTGAAAGGTATTGAAAAAGATATATTCAAATCTTTTTATTGACTAGAGATGTATATGTTTATAAATATCTTCTTATAAGTTAATTTTACGTTATTAGTTTTAAATTCTAGAATGATATTATAGTTAATCATAAATTATTCATTTATATCATTTTATGTTTCAATCTCTTTTTTATACATGAAAGAGACTTATTTGAATTTTTTTATATTAAAACCCTACATTGATTAAAAATAGCATTAATGCATTTATTATTATATCTTTAAAAAAACTCATTCATATTTTTCTTTGCATAAATAAAGTGTGTAAAGAAATAAAAATGAAAATAATAAAGACATAAAATTATACAAATGGATTGATATAAACTTAAATAATGATAATGATGAATGAAAATGAGCTTATTTAATTCACCATGATTCAATTTATGTGTCAATTGCAATACTTTTTTTTATAAATTACTATACACTCAATATTTAAAGGTCAATCCAAATAGTTAGTTTAATAAATTCATTAGACCCACCTATATTATAAAATCGAGATGACTATAAATAATGTGTGTAAGATCACAAGAAAACTCGTGTTGAACTACCTTTTACAACTCTTTTCAAAATCATGTTAGAAGCAGACAAATACATTCATTTGACTTTCTTTACAACATTGTCTTTTGTACTTTTGTTTTTACACCACTCATGTGTAGGAGGTTATAAAGTTCATCTTTTCTTTCTTCTAGATAAAACCATGATTATTAAGCTATATACACCTAGTAACATATTTTTCTTAAAATAACATAGATTAAAGTAATAAGACATTTAATAATACATAGAAAGTATTATTTTTTTTTATAAAGATATCACATTTTTGTGTCTTATTAAACTACACTCGGAAATCTATCATCAAAGATACGCTTACCAGGTTTTTCTTATTCGAATTGATGTGTTGAATTGTTGGTTTGCATGAAATTCATTAAAAAACTTTGGGTGTGGGGCTTGTGGAAGTTTGACGTTTGACGTTTGTGGAGTAGTTGTGTGTTTTGTAGACATGTGTTTGAGAGTACATGCTACAATATAGTAGTTTTTTTTGTAGATTATGCTGGTTTATTTGATTGAGAAGCTTATCTCCCGAATGTAAGGAGCTTTAGCTATATTTTCTTTTATAAGGGTTGAGACACCCCTGAAATATTTTTATTATTTATTCTCTTTATTAATAAAAAAATCATCATCAAAATTTAATACAAATTAGATTTATTTTAAAATTATAATTTTTTATAATATTTATGGTAGACAATAGACCTCCTCACATGAAAAATATTATTAAAGAACAAAAACATGGAGACCAAATTAAATCCAACCATAAAGAAATAAAAAAAAAATCTTTTTTAAAAGAAATTAAACAAAACTGAATAAACAGAGTTGAAACTTATTATAAATAAAAAAACTAATTAGTTTTTTTTATCATCAATTAAACTAATTACTATATATCAAATTACTTCAAATATTCTATTCTAGTTGATCATGCATATTCTTATGAAAGGAATGTCCCTTCTACTTTATCTTTGGCTTCAGAGAATGTGCAAGGTTTGATGTTGATCAAATAAAGAACTCCTTGCTTCAACTTTTTATATTTTTCACCAAAATTCTTTCTTTTTCTGTTTTTTAATAATAATTTTTTTTATACCAAATAATTGTTGTTACTTGAGGTCTTTTTTTATTTTTTAATAATAATTTTTCATAATAAATGATTGCTATTACAACAAATGATTGTTATTACAACAAATGATTGTTGTTACTTGAGGTGTGAACCTAGTATAATAATACCTAACTTGAAAGCTTTACCCAATCAAACTCGTATTATTCTACAACTGCTAATATAAGTGCTTTAAGTTTTGAAAGAAAAAAAAAAAAAAAAAAACTCCTTTACTTGGTTTCACATTTTTTAAAGGTTTTTTTTTCACCTCTTTCTAAAAATTCTAGACAATTCATTACTCTCTTTTTTATTTATACCCTTATCTTTCATCTAAGTTTTAATTAAATTACATATATGTATTTAATTAAAATTAAGAAAAAATATTATATTTGTTTTTGGATTTTCCAAAACAAATCTTAAATATGCTCCTTTTTTTTTTATCATCGCTCAAGTCCTTTCATATAACCTGAATTGTACTTATTTAGGGTTCATATATTTCTAATTTTTGTTATAAACACTTTCAGACAAAAAAAAATAAACTAAATTTCTTCATGAAATAAAATAAACTTATGCACAACATAAAAAGAAATAGATAGGTCCTAGGAGAAAATATCCATAAATTAACTTGTATGACCTAATTTTAATTTACAGAAAATTCCATTTCATTTTATTTTTCTTTTCTAGAAGGAGGGTTGTGGAGAAATTTATCCAAACATAATACTAGAACAAATTTATACATAAATACTTATAAAAAATTAAAATTAATTTATGTTTTTTTTATCAGCAATAAAAAAATCAATAAATGGGAACCACTTTAGGGTGGTCCAACCCTTTTACAAGCTCACATAAAATTTAACTCCTAACTCGACACCTAAAACCGCCGGACAAATGACCAACCAAACAAAGCGCTAACTATCTTTACCAAATCAGCCGTATACAGGCCAAATGATCCAGAACCCAACAGGGATAGGAAAAATAAACTTCGCGGTACTTTGCAGCAATCCAAGACCACACCAAAAATTAAAATTAATTTATGTATAAATCTGTTTCTACAAGTTTTCTCATATTATTTTGTTTTCTTAACTTTATACAAAAAGTTTATCCTAGCAAAACTTAAAAAGAAAAATGTGACAATGGCTTCAGAACTCAAAATGTGTCAATGGCTAATCAACCAATAATTTATGTTCTATTCACAGGCACGTTTCTTCTCATGCTGGTTTTGTAAAAATTGGACTTACATGAATATTAACCTTTCCTTTTCTTATTTGTCGGCAGAAACCACACTCAATATTGCAAAATTATATATTTTTGGAGTATATATTGGGAGGTGTCAAATCATATCCATATAACTTTTATATATGTTACATAATTAAATATGTTTCTATTTAATTACAGTATTTTTTTTTATAATAAAAGATGTATTTTATTAATTTTAGTTGTTCTTTGAGATGTTTCGAATTTTAACTAGTATTATTTAATTTTTAAAATTTGTAAATTTATGATTAATAAGTTTATAACCAAATTTTTAGATAAGTTACATTCTTCTTTTAATAACTAATTAATATAGATAGTCATTCAACCTTGAGTTGAGTAGTGTGAAAAAGACTAAATATTTTTCTGAAAGTTCTTACACTCTTTAAGAGTCACGTTGATTTAGGCGTTTGGACACGAAATGTCGTGTTTCCTCATCTTTAACAGTTATTTTTCGATACGCTCTTACTTTATTACACAATTAAAATTTCAATCGACGTATTCAATGAATTTTTCATACTATCAACTTCATTTTATAACTGAGACAAACTGTAGCTTTATTCTAAAAGCATTTTGAGGAGAATGGTTAACCTCAGTTTGATCTAAGACTCAGCTCTAACAATGCTAGTTGTTCGAATGGTCCACCTTAATTCGGTCTAAGGTTAGACTCTAGCCACTCTAAAGTTGTTAAGTAGAATGACCAACTTTAGTTCAATATAAGGTTGAATTCTAGTTAAGTTAGAGTCGTTCAATTGAATACATTTGTTCAATCTATAAGGTCGGACTTTAACTGAGCTAGAGTTCGTTTAATGGTCAACTATGGGTTGCTAAAACCTTGGTAATTATAATCAGATACCAATTTAAAAATTAGTTTATAAATTTTATTTATAATAGAAACTAATGTTAAATTTAAAATTTAAACCAGTGGTAGTTAAAATTTTGATAATTAATTAGATTTTAATTTAAAAACTATTCATCAATAATAGAAATTAATTTAAAAATTAATAGTTTTTGTAGTTTTTAAAATAGTTTTTAATTTAATCAATATAATAATTAATATTTTTTATCTTTAAAATTAGTTTTTATTTAATAATTTTTTTTTTGATTTGTTTATGATTAATTAATACTCAATCATTAATTTTTAATTTAAAAAAAACATAAAAAAGTGTTTTTTTTTCCTATGAGTACTCTTTTATGAATAAAAATGAGACTAATTGTGGCCATTAAAACTCATTTGAAAGGATATATGAATGTCCATTGCCGCCACATGAGGAAAAAAGTGATGTTTATTTTTTCAATATTTTTTCACACTGCATAATCCAAACATTGGGGAAAATGTTTCAAGGTTGATTGATTGGTGGCATCATTTTTTAACATTATCAATGAAAATATATTGGTCACATCAAAATAGCAACTGAGATTTTATATTTTACGTAATATTTTTCAATTATGTTTTGGAACTTAAAACATAAAAACCAATTCCAAGATATTTTTGTCAAAATGAGATGCAAAAGAAAGTAGGTTATATTAACTCAACATTTCTCCATCATTAAGCACTATTATATGAATAATTTATTTATTTAAACTATGGTATTTTGAGGCTCATATTTCTTCTTTCACATGCTCAAAGATTCACCAATCTAATTTTTTTTGCTTGCTTAAAAATAATTAAATTTAAGAAATAAAAGCTAATATTTTTTCATTCAAAATAAGTTAAATCAAACACAAATTATTGACTCTTCCACTATTACTCATACTACTTCCTATAGAGTTTCATCAACAAGAACAAAGGACAAAAGGTGCAAATCCTTAATTAACAAAAGGACAAAATAATAATGTTATAAGGTTAGTTTTAGAACAAAGAGAAGGAGACAAGTTGATAACTCTACACATTAAACAAAACCTAGTGTGGTACTCAACATGTCTAATTAAAGAAAATTAACAATTAAACACACATGAACTTTTGTACAAAAATATGATTTGTATAATACTATCCAAAATCATGTTAATTATAGGCAAAAGTAAACTTGAGCACGCTTCCTTGAGTAACCACTTTTTTTCTGAATTTTTTAACCTTTAACTCATAAAACCAAGACACTTTTGGGTTTGTCTCTTGGCTTGTTGTCACTTTCTGAATACAAAATTTAGGGTTCTCTTTCTATATTATATAGGCAACTATCCAACATTTAGATCAAATCACTTTCATGTCAAACTCTTGCACTCTGAACTTGTTTATAATATTGTCATATTGTAGAAACTTGAACTCAACTTTGCCGACAAACTTCAAGTAATCACATATATCTATGCATAGTGTTCTTGTTATATTTATACATAGCCTCCATTAACAAACATTTTTTTAAGAAAAATTTAGCATAGCCTCCACTTATCATAATAAGTCATCAAAGTACAACCCTAATAAACCCAACAAAGGACAAAACCTAATTATTCCACAAAATAATCTAATTTAGAATAATCTTATATTGTTATTCCAATATGTTAAAGATTGTGTGTATGCTAAGTTTATTCATTTTTATAACAATTACTTAAAAAGTATATATTAATTATGATACTTCATGATTGAGATTGATGTAAAAAAAAATTCACTAACTGTACATATACATGAAACTATAACTTTTATGTCTTAAAAATATGGATCTTGTCTTGTGTCCCAAGAGCATTCCTTAATATATTTTTTTTCATAATAAGATTCTTCACATTAATTAAGAAAAATAATGAATATAAAATTCATTAGAGCAATTTTACTAAATAACTCATTATTTTTATGGCTGAAAAGAAAAAAAAAATAAAACATTTTGGGTAAATTAGAAAACAGTTAATATATTTTATTGAAAACTAAAATACATAAATTAATTTATTTTTTTCAAAACACTAAAATTGCAGTTATTTTGAGATAAAGATAGTATATATGTAAGGAAATTTTTCTTTTGATAATTATGAAAAGGCACATAAAAAAATTATAAAAAAAATAGTTTCTCACATCTTAATAATTTTTTTCTCTCTTTTTAACTCAGAGCTTAGCCTTTGCTTAGGAAAATATCAAGAACAAACCAAAAACTCTAGCAGCACTAATGACAATAACCTTATTTCACTATCTAGATTAAATATCACACCATGTCTTCAATATTAATTAACCAAGTTCTTACACATAAAAAAAAAAAAAAAGACTAAAATAAGCTTAACAAATACTAGATTTTGGCCATGTATAAACGTGGCATGCATATATTAAAATATAGCACTATGGCCATAATACAGAGTCCTTAATTTTGATTATTACAAAAACTTAAAATTACAAGTGCACCATTCCTGCCATATAGTATAATATTGGAAGGACACAACTCAAACTGCACTCTATGGCACCTAATTAAGAAGAAGAAACTAACACACTCTTATATATCTCCTTGAATATAGAGGAAAATTAGATCATTACCTGCTTATTAATTATGATTACTAGTTAATTAGGCTCCTAATTATAGCAGCTTCAGGACTATCAGCATCAATTGTGGCCAACAACTGAGACAGTCTTTCACTCAAGTCATCCACTTCTCTGTGTAAGCTTCTGATGTAGTTACAGGTCTCTTGTAGGACCTTAGATGCTGATACCTGCAAACCATAAGTCAGTGTCTCAATTACCTATAGTCCCTTTCTTTTCTCTCTATTTATACAAACACATAAAGGACTCTGATACCATTCACTCATTCATATATATTTCACAACAAACCACTTCACACATTATAACTATCATTATCTTATATTATTAACATATATACAACAATCATCTGACACATAAGAACTAAGAATCTTGCTTGTGATTGCAAAATGTATCAACTGATGAGTGAGAAGGAAGAAGCAGATCACTGAGCCAAATGTTGATTACTGGTATACGCTTAAGCCAGATAATTTTATCTGATAAAATTGTTTTATGATTAAATTTTAAATATATATGCATATATTGTAAAATATATGTGATTTTTTTTTTTTTTATCTGTTCAGTGAATGATATGTATCTTTATGTACGATGCAATCCTACTGAGAGGCCATACAGGAACTTTGGTTTCACGAATTGGTCCAAATTAACCACATGATTGTTACACTGCACAGAGCTTTTTTCTTTTTGAAGTCTCTTTCTTTCTTGGGTTCTGTGTTACTGTTATTAATCTTTAACAATTATATATTTTCAAAACTATACATATATATATATTTGTACCATCGAGTCAATGTGAACCCTTTGACGATTCTAGGGATCTGCATAAGATTTGGAGCTGTTGGTAACTTTTCCCTTAATATATGGTCAATTTCTGACTATATTCTTTGACCACTTAAAATTATCATTATTCATACAAATATATATATATATATATATATATATATATATATATGCCATTGATAGTCCAGAAGATGTCAAATAGCAACAAACAAAAAATGGCAAAATACCATTCCATTGCATCGATTTTCTCTTATTGTGGCTTCATCTTCTATGTGTAATTATATATGCAAATACATAGCTGCTTCAGCCCACGTGAAACTATGTATAATATAGTTATATTATTCATTTATTTAGCACTTTTTACGACATCTTTTCATCTTCTTTACCTCTCTCTTCATTGTAAAAACAATACTTTATACGTACAAAATATCCATTGTTAAAACTATTTACCTATATATGGCCTAAACAATGTTAAGGAAAGTGAAAGCTCTTAAAATGATAATATTATTAATATCTTGACAAATAGTATCATATAGTTAGTAGTTTTTTTTTTTATATATATTTTCAGTGCAATATTTACTTATATTTAAACAACATAAACGTAATCATCATCATCATGATGTGTAATATTATTATAACAGATATGTTATAGAAGTGGACACATGTTTTAATTTTGATAGACACCTAGAGAGATAAAGAGAAAAGGGTTCTGAAATACCTTATCAGAGCGTCTATCACGAATCTCAGGAACAAGTTGACGCAACTTGGAAACAAGGTCGATGATTTGGTCATCTGAGATCCTTGTTGATGCAGATTGTTGCCTTGACCTTCTGCTAGACATGTTTTCTCTCTCTATATATATTTATATGTGTATGTATAGCTAGATAGAGCTGAATTGGTGAAATATAATTGTCTAGTAGTTAATTATGAGCACTTGCTGCTATGTAGGTTTGAGTTGAGTTTATTAGTATGCAAAGTAGCTAGAAGTGAAGAAAGAAAGTAAAGAAGATGATGAAGAAAGGTGGGAGAGGGAATAGAAGATTGAAAATGGTTTTGGTTTGGTATGAAGGGTAAGAAATAAGAGACAAGGTATATAATATGGAGAGGGGGAGAAAGGCTATGATATAGTAGTGTTGGGATAGAAGGGTAGGGATGCAGAAATGGAGAAAGTGATAAGAGGGATATAAAGAGAAGGAAAATCAAAGGACCACAGAGAAAGGAAGAGTGAAAGATGGAGAAAGAAATAAAGGGGGGGAGAGAGAGTACAATAACATAGATAGACAGTGATGTTGGATGAGAAGAAAACAATTGCATTGGGAAGGCAGTGTCCAAAACTTGGTGTTTAATTAAAATGAAGAGTAAGAGAGAAAAGAGAGAGAGAGATTAGGTTTCTTCTTCTGTTTGTGTTCCCATATTGGGGTTGGGGTTCAAGTGGGTTAAGAAGAGTGTGTTTGTTTTTAAGCTAACAAAGTGGGCCATTATGTACATGTCTCTATAAGCAGGACCATGTGATCATAGGAAACTCATCCTCTTCAATTCAAGGGATACCCTTTAAAATTGCCCTTGCTAATCACACACTTCCAAGTAATTGTACCCCTAAACCTCTACCATCTTCAACACTCATCGCTCCAATGTTTCAGGCTTCTCAGTCAAACCCAAACCAGTACTGTAAGCTAGTAGCCACCTAGCTCCAACAACAATGCTTCACTTTCCCACATGGCATCCAACAATTGGTCAACACCCCCATGTTCATTCAAACAAAAACAAACTGCATTAATTTTCTCACTTCCATCTCAACCAAATTCATGGATGATGCTTCATTATTATTCTTCCATCTCATCTTAATGTCCCTAATTACCACACCACACTCATAATTATAATAGCTTTCATCTTAAACATAACTATGTAACTACTAGACGGTTAACACCTCAAATAACCTCAATCATGCAGCAAGTTTAACTAAAATGATTTCTGCAGATTTCTAGAATGCATAAAGGGAAGTAAAATAGGTGGAAATAATCGATGGAAGACATTCATAACTTGTTATCCAAGTATAAGAATGAAAAAATGGCATTGAATTGTGTGAAAAGTGAGTCTAGAATCGAAGAGGATAAATGTTGATGCTGTAGGTTGTGTTAATGAGTGGTGTTGGATGAATTAATTATCCCTCTTAGGACACAACAGAACTACGTGAGGGGAAGGTAGCTAGGGCCAATAGATTGAGAGTGAGGGCATGAAAGTGATCACATGTCATTTCCATGGGTCACTGGACATGCCACGTGGCATGTGTCTTGAGAGCCAGTACCTATATAATGAAGGAAAAGAGGTTTCCCAAATCAAGCAGAGATTGGGAATTTCACACTTTTATCAAGCACCACCACGTGCAGCTATACAAATTGGAGACCCCTCCTTGGACACTTGAGGGGACCTCTTCCTTTGTTAATCCTCCTGTCTCTGTTGTGTACCAATACCAAAACAACCTCTCTTCATACTCCAAAACTTACAACAACATTACCATTTCAACCCACTAAATCTTCTAACTAGCTTTTTTTTCCAAATACATTGTTTTTTTCGATTATGGAGAAAATCATAACCTACCTATCTATTATATGTAATATACTTCCAACATTATTACGAACGTCGAGAGTAAGTTCGAAAATGGCTCTGATATCATATTACGAAGTGGACTTTAAACCTAACTCAACTACATAAAACCAGTTCAATGAAGTGAGATTTGCACCCACTTATATACTATGAATTGTCCTCATCTCTAGTCGATGTGGGATCTTCATCAAACATCTTTATAATGTTACAATTTTATTTATTTATTTTTTTCTGATAAAGAATATACTTCTTAGGTTAGGTTATTTTGTTGGTGATAAAAAAAGGTTCTTTTCATCTAATCTAGGTGGGGATTTATTTCAATTACAATTGGGTAATTTTTTTTTTTACTGTGTAAACCCTAAAAAAAGAAAATATACAATTCTAATTGTGTTAGGCTGTGTGTGTTGATTTTTATGCATAAAAGAAAGCTCACAATGATTTTTAGCCAACAACAGGCAATTCGGCCAGATTAGTATTATATATATTTTAGGTCACTGATTAAGTCCTTTTGATCCCCACTTAATCAAAGTCAATTAACTTCATTTCCAACCCTCAACTCCCATATCCAAAGTGAGGGCCATAGAGAATAAAATGACCATAACTAATGTTTCCTACCTACTATATTAAATTATTAATCAACCTAGGTCCAAATAGCCTACATAACGGAATGTTCAAGAGATGATTAATTTTGTTGGATTAATTAATTTACAGAAGATGTAATTTATTTAAGTAGTTGCAGCAAATTATTATTTTAATTCCTATACATACATAGTTTAAAACATCTCATTTTAGTTATGTAGGCATAAGTTTTATATAGCTTCTTCATTGATCATTGATCGGACTAGATCCAATAAAATGGGTTGAATTTAAAATTTATATTCATTTTAACTAAATCAAATTTATTTGGATTTTTATAAATCCATTTAAAAGATTAAATTCATCACGATCTAAACACGGACTGGTTTGACTCGATTTGGGTTCAGGCCGACTCAATCTGGACCCAGACCGACTCGACTATACCTAGACCTGGACTGAATTGGCTAGACCTAGATCTGGGCCAACTCGGCTAGACCTGAACTCGGGCCGACTCGACTAGACTTGAACTTGGGTCGACTCGGCTAGACTTGAACTCGGGCCGACTTGGCTCGACTTGGACTTGGGTTAACTATGCTCGATCTAGTACCAGAACAACTTAGATCAACTTGGGCCCAATTCGACTCGATATGGACTCAACTCGATATGGACTCGGGTTGACTCGACTCGACACGGGCCCAAATCAATTTTGTTCGACCTGGGTCTAGTCCGACTTGGCTCGACCTAGGCCTAGGCCCATTCTGCTCAACAAGGTCTTGGGCCCATTCTACTCAACATGGCCCAGGTTGATTCGACTCGAACAAACTTGGCTTTACTTGGGCCCGGTGTTGACTGGACCTGGTATCATGCTGACTTAGCTCGACCTGGGCCCCGACCGACTCAGCTCGACATGGGCTTGGGCCCACTCAACTCAATATGGCTTCGAGCCCACTCGAATTTACATGGGCCTAGATCGACTTTGCTCGATATGGGCTCAGGCTGACTTGGTCCTAGTCGACCTGAGTCAGCCCGGGCCAAGTCGTCCTGAGCCCATATTGGACTGACTCAGGTTGACTTAGGCCCAAGCTAGCTTGATTCAGCTCGACCTGGGCCGGGTCAACTTGTCTCTATCTTGGACCGACTCAACTCTAAATGGACCCGGATCGACTGGTCTTAATTCAGGCTCGAGTCGAGTCAACTCGACTTGGGCTAGATCAGAACCCAGGTCGACTCAGCTCGACCTGAGTGCGGGTCGACTCGACTGGACCCAGTCTCGTGCATCTTTGCTCAACCTGAGTCGAACTGATTCGACTCGACCTAGGTCTAAATTGACTCAGTTGGACCTTGGCTCGAGTTACTGAGCTCGACCTAAGTCCAACTCAAAATCCGTTTTGCATAATCCAAAAATATATTCAATCTATATCTAATACATATCCAATTAAATGAATTTGTACTTAAATTGCAAAAATATGAATTTAAATTTGAGATAAATTCATTTAAATAATAATGAATTTGTGTGTTGTTTGAGTATTTTATCATGATGAGACTTAGGATTATCAATGTGAGACATAAAATAGTTGATATGGTGCAGAGGGGGAATTCATTTTAGGCAGCGGAATTTAGTTTTCTAGCCTTTTTTTTTCATGGATGGGATAAGAAGCACATGAATGTTCTCTTGGCAGCCCTCTATGAGTATGTATTTTTGCACAAATGTTGTATCTATGTGAATTGTAATATCTTAGTTGTGCTTTTTTGGAAAAAAGTATAGATGATCTAGGGTAACATGATGTCAAGTTTTGTGTGTTACACCTTTTTGTTGGGATTAGATTGTTACATAGTGCAATATCTTCCTCTTTATGTAATTGTGTATATGGGTTGGGTATCCCATATAACCCTTTTATTTATGAACTTTTTTTATTGATTAAAAAAATGAAATGGAGATGCTACTACAATCATATGTTTGATGTTGAGTTCAAAGTGAAATCTTTAATTATTGTACAGCAAAAAATTTAATCAAATATGACCTCCAATAACAAACTATGTATGTTGCTAGGTTTGGATGATAATTAGATTAATTAACACATTCTGTTCAAATTGTGAGTTATTATGACATCTGACTTGTTTTCTGGTTTATTGATATGTAAACTAATTTTTATTTTTGATAAATAATTTTTAATTAGCTATGAATTTGATAGTTAATTAGAAATTAATTTAAAAACTATTTATAAAAATAGAAATTAATTTATATATTAATAATTTTTTACTCTTTAAAGTATTATTTAATTTAGTTGAGATAGTATAATAATCATAACTAATAGGTAATAGCTAGATATGCTATTAATATTATAAAATTAATAATATTAATATAATATTAATTTTATTAATGATATTATTAATATTAATAATATTACTAATATTAATAATAAGAAAAGCATTAATAATATCAATAATATTAATATTATTTATAATATTAATACTATTTATAATATTAATACTATTTAGAATATTTAAAATATTTAATAAAATTAATAATATTTAATAATATTAATAATGTTTAATAATATTTAATAGTAATTAATAATATTATTAATTTGAGTAATAGTATGAATGATATTAATATATAAATAATATTAATAATGTTTATATTATTAATTATATTAATTTTGATAATCATACTAATAAATATAATAATAATCATAACATGACAACAAAAATTAACTCATGTAATAACTAAAGTTTTTTTTTTTTTTAGAAAAACTTGATTTCGAGTCATATGTTGTAATTTATTTTTAACATTATTATTATTATTATTATTATTATTATTATTATTATTATTATTATTTTATTATTATTATTATTATTATTAATATATATAATAATTGTTAATAATAATCTTAAAAATGAACATATGGACACTATCTACATAATTACATGGATAATTCATAAATAATACTAATCTACAGACTATTATTTACGAAAATTTCTTTCTAGATAAATTAATTTTTTTTCTTGTAATGAGCTGGATGGAATACAAATTTCCTCTCTTTAACTTCTTTTTTCTACTACAAATTTAGGTTTTCATGAAATGGAAACAATTACGCAGAGAATAAAGATACAAATGCACTTTTTTTATGCTTTTTTTGGCTTCTACTTAGTGTATTCTCAACACTAAATTGTTGGAAAAATTTTGGTTACTATTTTGCCACAAACAAGGAAAAGGAATAAGGGAAAGTCTAATATCCTACATAATATGAGCACATTGTACTTAAAATATCTTTTAAATATTCTCATTAATTCATTTTTTATACTGATAAAAAATTAAAATAACAAACTATTAAAAATTATTTAGGATTTTTAAAATTTTAAAATTCAAATTAATACATGTATGTTTACTATTTAATTTATTTTTTAACTGTCAATAAAATAATTTTATTGTTATATATATACCCCTTAGTTTTATTAAATTTATTTAGGTTTTCTTGATTTTTGGTGGACATATGGGTGCTACAGAATGGGATTATTTATAGTGAGGCAATTTGTTGTTTCATTTAGTGAGATGTGGAAAGACAAAGTTCAAAGTGATACTATTTTGTATACATTAAATTGATGTTTCAAACCCATCACTTGTTTTTAACAGTGTTAGTTGGTTTTGCTTCTGTTTCTTACCCAATTACAACTGTAACTTTGTTTCTAATTTATTTATGTATCCAATTCAACTTCTCTTTACATCTCACATGAAATTTACACAATTAGATATTTTTTAGTGATTAATGATTCAATAATAAATAGTTTCATAAATTTAATAACAATATTAAATAAATTATTATTTTAGCTTCTAATTTAGATTACAAATTCTCTAAATATCTTCCCTAAACATGATAAATAGAACACTCCCCTCACTAAAATATTTTTTATCGACAAAGAATAAAAATTATTTATCACTTCACTTCAGGGATGGATCAACCTTTATACAACATAATGAGCATAATGTACATTTCCATCTACATATCAACCAAATAGATCTCCTACTGTCTATTATCTCATCTCTACCAATAATAAAAAAGAATAACAAGGATCAACCCTTATAAAAATACTAAATTGAATACATACTAAGAGTTCTAGACACCAATCAGACAATAAGACATATTAACTTTTGTAGGCACCCTATTTTGCAGAACTCTCTAAGCCAGGACTTGTGTAGAGGGTAGTGATTTAACCTTCCAAAATTTTTCCAACATAACCCTTTCTTCCCCAAAAGCATCATATAGAAGCTTATTGTAAGTTGAATTTACTCTAAATCTGTGTCTTCTCTTCTTTCCACAACCATATATCTTTCCCTCACTAAAACATAACAATATCATTTTATCTCATAATATTTCATTTCTCTAATCATTCACACAACCATAAATTGGATTATGTGACATTTATTCAAGTGAACATTCCACACACAAAAATCATTAAATAAAAAATAATTTTTGAGACCAAAATAATTAGTTATTATTTTGACTAAATTAGAGACCAATTTATAAACTAAAAAGGTTAATGATATCTAAAACAGTTTCTATTATTAATAAAAATTTATAAAATAGTTTCTAAATTGTTATATAACCATTAGCTACCAAGGTTTTAACTACTTACTACTTTATATTATAAATAGTCTCTATTAGTCTTTTAGAAACTAACTTAGAATCTAGAATATTAGTAGCTAAAACCTTGACAGCTCATTTAGATACCAATTTAGAAACTATTTTATAATTTTTTATTAATAATAAAAATGACTTTAGATATCAATAATTTTTTAATCTCCAAAATAATATATAATTTAGTCAACTGGCGATTTTTTTCTGTCACTAAATTTTATTACTATTTAATGATTTTCTTGTAGTGTTATTCGATATTTAGTTAATTAAAAAAATTATTATTCAATCAATTGGGGTTTTCATCCACCAATACTAAATAATAAATTGAATAATTATATTTTAAGAGGACAGATAAAAACAAATGACTAGATGTTTTGTAGCATCCTATCCTCTTCAATAATGAAGCTTCAAACATAAACAATTTATTGACATTAAAACTATATTGTACACACATCACTACATGATCATGAACTTTTTATTTCTTGTCGAATTATGCACATAAAAACATACCTAACTTGCAATTCAGTCAAACTAGGTTTACATCTTGAATATTCTAGCTTAGAATCTGCATATATGCATGTTAAACTTAATAAACTTAGATCTTGATTCATGATAGGTTTTGTTTATTGGCAAAAGAAGAAGTTGTCGACCTAAGTGATTCTTGATTTCACATGCATTTTTCTGTGTTGATGACTGTTGGCTTTATCGAAGGGAGAGTAAGAGGTGGACCATGATTGTTGGATACCAAACTGTGTTGTTCATACCAAACAAACGTTATTTAAAAGGGCATATTCCTCTTTAGGTTTGTCCAAGTAAAATATTTCACATCATCACTTTTCACCTTTTACGGTCAAAAAGGAGCCAATGCATGACATGACAATGTGTACACTTATCTCTCAACCCGACAAGAAGTTGAAAGTTAGAATTCTGTTGGAATCCATCATGAAGAAGAAAAAAAAAAGAATCAAAGTTCATAAAGTGAACAAGGAGAAAATGAAACAATTAACCTACTTTTTATGTTGCTAATTAATGCATGCATAGGTTACTTTAATATCAAGCCAAATCTCCTTTTTTCATTTTTTCATCAAGTTCAAACCCTATCAAAAGAGTAATTAGTTCATTAATGCCACGCTTAAGGGCTTTTCATCATTTTGCAAACCCAATTATAAGTGATTTTTTCTTCTTTTTCGAATGGGTAAATATGGGGTTAGAAGTGCTTTAGGATGTGCAATGCAATTAAAATGAAATATGGTTTTTACAACATTAATTGTTATAGTATGTTTATTCTCTTTTTAAATCTAAAAAAAAATCATTGAATAAAAATTAATTTTAAAGATAAAATATAATTAGTTGTTATATTAACTAAATGAGAAACTATTTTAGAAACTAAAAAATTATTTGTATGTAAAATAGTTTTTATTATTAATAAAACTTATAAAATAATTTTTAAATTGGTATCTATTTAGTTACTAAGATTTTAGTTATTAATTATTTTAGATTTTAAAATTGGTAGTTAAAACGTTAATGTATAAACTAGTTTATAAATTTTATTAATAATAGAAAGTGTTTTAGATACTGATATTTTTTTTAGTTTTTAAAATAGTATTTAATTTAGTTAATATTAATTATTTTTTATTTCTAAAATATTTTTTTATTTAATGATTTTATAGGATATAAGGTGGTAATATTTTCTTAAAAGAAAAATGTTATTGACAAATTATTTCAAACACTCTTGCATTGATTTAAATTTATTGAGATTCATCAAAATAAAAATACAAAGTCATTGAATATAAAATGAGACCATAAAATTTGATATTGTTTTAATCAATTTCAACCTTTAATAGATAGTATTTGAAAATAAATTATCATAATTAACTCAAATTTAAATTAATATAAATATTATAAAAAGAAAATGAATAAATGTTTATATAATTGACATTAACTTGAATAAATATTAAAAATAAATTAAATTAATATCACTAATATTAGTTTGAATAAATATAAATATAAATATTAAAATTAAATAAGGTAATGCAAACTTAATTAACTCTAACTTTAATAAGTATTAGATTAGGATGATTTACTTCCATTACAAGAAAATCATTAAATAGAAATTCATTTTAGAAACAAAAAATAATTAGTTGCTATAATGTCTATCTAGTCTGTTCTTAAAATTCTTTATTACTAAGTATAGTCTACCTATGTATAGTTTTTGTTAACATATGAGTTTTGGTCTAGTCTCCCATATTTTTGTATTTTCTTTCTTTTTTCGTTTTTTTAATAATACTTTTTTTTCATGTGATGGCAAATGATTGTTGTTACTTGAGGTGTTAGCATAGCTGAGATGTCAAGTAGCATAGTGATGCCTAACATGAAAGCTTTTTATAAAATAAAATAAAAAATTAGAGATCATTTTAGAAACTAAAAATATTATTAATTTCTAAATTAGTTTCTTTTATTGATAACTAGTTTTTAAATTGGTATCTAATTAGCTACCAAAGTTTTAATTACCAATTATTTTGATTTTAAATTTAGTAGTGAAAACTTTAATAGCTAATTAGATACCAATTTAGAAACTATTTATCAATAATAGAAACAAATTTAGAAATCAATAATTTTTTTAATTTTTAAAGAACTAATTCTTTTTTTCTCTAAGTTTTTATTTAATGATTTTTTTAGTGTTCATACTAATTTATATAAATATTAAAAATAAATTAAAATAGTATTGTTGACTTAAATAGTAGCCAAAATGCCAGCATCCTAGGAATTGGTTTATTTTATAGAATCTCTTCAAGAAAAAGAAAAAACATCAATTAATGACTTGCCATACTGTGAACACCCTTCTTTGTCTTTAGACAAATACAGTGTTTTTCATGTTTCAACAACTAAAAAAACAGGAGAATGAAACTTAATTAATTAGCTACATTAAATTATAGTCCTTTATAAATTCTATCCAAACCTTCAATTTTCTTTTCTTTTTGCCATGCCATAACAGATGGGTCAAACTTCCTTTCTCCCAAAATTACTGCATATTTTTGGGCACAAGTAATCATGATTTTGAATACCTAATTCTCCTAAGTGTGTTTATAAATAAACAAATATATATATATATATAATATTAAAAATTTTGGTTGGTAGGTCTAAAGGGTGCAACGGATTTCATGGAACTCTACTAAAAAGTTACCCTTCAACACCATAAAAATGATTATCACCGTTGACCCAAAAGTTTGTGATTTTTCTCTCAATGAAATCCAGAGTCGTTATAATTTTGTTCTAAGGCTAAAGTTTTTATTATTAAATTGTAAAAAAAGTTTGATAAAGACTTGTGGATAATAAAATATTAATTGTTGGCCATGAATCTAGAACTAGCTAGGTTGCTTTATGCAATTTCTGGTTTGCTATAGAAAAATTCAGTTGCCAAATTTTCGTGATCGAGAACATTAAGGAGTGTCATTTTCAAACGAAAATCAACTTTATGCTTATGTTCCGGTGATACTATCCTCAAAATGGAAATTATGTTTATCATTAAACATATGATTTTGTTGAAGTTTTTGTTGTTAATCAAGTTTTTGTTTTCTTAATTGCAATGTTAATCTCATTGGATGATTGAATATGGGTGTTGAAATGTGTTCAAATCCATGAGGAAACTTGGTTTATCCCATGTTCAAATAACGTTGGATTGGAAAAAAATCGATCTTTTTAAAGATGGAACAAATTGAATATAGTTCGGTTAATACATAATTTAAACAGATTTGAATTCAATTAGAGATGAATTGACTCAGAACTTTTTTTTTTTTATTGGTAAGAAAAAATAACTAAATATAGATCATTTAAGAGGTGATTCAACCCTTATACAAAAGAAAAAAAAATTAAAACTACACACTCCTACCTAATCCAATCACTCACAAAAATGGTCTGAGGGTAAAATTCCAAAACAACCCATGACAACAAATAAAACTCAGACAATACTAAATATAATAAAAATAACTAAATATAGATCATTTAAGAGGTGATTCAACCCTTATACAAAAGAAAAAAGAATTAAAACTACACACTCCTACCTAATCCAATCACTCACAAAAATGGTCTGAGGGTAAAATTCCAAAACAACCCATGACAACAAATAAAACTCAGACAATACTAAATATAATAACAAAAACATAAACAACCACCAGAATATTGAGTCTCTTAAGGGTCTCCTTTATACAAAATTTCACACGTGATTTCACCACATACTCACACAAAACACAAAAGAACCATTTTACCAATTATCTCTTTCCTCTTGCACTCTCCCACCAATAAGTTGCTCCCCTCCTTAGGACCACTATAGGTAACAGAAGGATGTTTCTTCCAACCTGCAAAACACACAATTTCTTCCTTTCTAAGGCAAAACACACAATTCCAACCTTGCATCTATCTAGCATATACTAATTTTATTTATTTTTAGTATATTTATTTATTTAAGTTGGCGTCGGTTTAGCTGACACTAATTTATAATCTAAAAGCTCGTATTTAAATATCATAAACCTCATCCCTCACATCTCACTTTCTATGTAAATCTCCTTACACTCATCTTCTTCATTCACACTCACAAAACTCCTCACACTCATCTCCTTCATATACATTCATCTCATTCATTCAAAATCATCTCCTTCACACACACTCATCTTCTTCACCCACCCTCATCTCCACACACTTCACTAACGCAATTTAAATTAATATTGAAAATATTTATTTAACATCGGCTTAGTCGACACTAAATTAAATAAATTTTAAAATAAAAAAATAATAACGTCATCTTAGTAGACACTAAAATTCCACCTTGCATAGGTATTTCTTTGGTTTAGCCTACGCTAGTTGCATTCCTTGGACTAGCTAGTCGGCACTAAACCATTAGCTTCCAGCTCTTTAGCGTCTCCCTACTATTGGACGTTAAACTGATGTTAAATAAGATTTAGTGTCTGTTTTTTCTCTTTTGTGTCTGTCTTGTTCCCACACCAAGTACATCATTTATTGTAATGGTAGAAATTGGCTTAATTTTATAAAGAAAAAAAAAACACTTCATTTTAAGTGAGGGTAGTAATTTTTTTTCTTTACCTCTTAATTCACTTAGTTTTCTTTTTATTGTTTATTTTTAACAAATAATTATACATTAACTCGTTTTAGACTCATCTTATCAAAATCATGTTTTGCTCTGTTGGGTTGTCGATTTAATTGTTTTTAGTTTTCAGCAAATGACTAAAATTGTAAAAACAAATAGGGATAATTATGATGGAACATCAACAATTTCAAAATCACAACACAAATATTTGATTGTAATCAATTAATATGTATTACTTATTTCTGCATACAAATAATATATGATATTTAGTTATCACATTTCAATCCCTATACAACTTTTATGTATTCTCTATGTAAAAACTAGTAATAGAATAATAAAATTTGGTAGGGTAAAATAGAAAGGCATTAAAATACTAATTTTCTTTATGTGATTATCGATCACTAAAAAAATTATTAAATAGTAAATAAATTTAGAGATAAAAATAATTAATTATGATATAATATTATTTTAGAGACTAAAAAATATTTGTATTTAAATTAATTTTTATTATTAATAAAAAATTATAAAATAATTTTTAAATTGATATTTAAATTAGCTATCAAGATTATAACTACTAATATTTTAGATTCAAAATTGGTCTCAATTAGTCTTGTAGAGACTAATTTAGAATGTAAATTGTTAGAAACTAAAATATAAGTAGTTAATGGTTAGATACTAATTAAAAATTAATTTATAAATTTTTATTAATTATAAAACTATTTTAAATATTAATAATTTTTTTATTCTTTAAAATATAATGCATAATAACTAGTTACAATCTTATTATTTTCTTATAGTGGATACAATTAAAATCATAAAACTAATTTAAATGGAAGGGCTATTCCCAAAATTACTTTTGTGCTTTTTTGGAGAAATATTGAAAAATTTTATGTAAACTCATAGAATGGATCCGACACTAACTACAAATATCAAGGCATAAAGACAATCAACAACAATATAGTTCAAATGGATTAATTAGCAAGACAACATGATCACAATAAATAGTGAAACTTGTACAATTTTTAATTTTTTAATATAAAAAATATTGAGTCTTGAGCTTCCTAAAATTAAAGTAGACTTTAAGACTTTATGACTGATTATACAAATATTTTTTAGTAATTCATAATTGAACTTGTAAATAAATTTCAATTTTTCCTCAATAAATTTCAATTCTCGTGTTATTCATTACTGTTAAGATTTGACATCTCAGTTAAACTAACACCTCAAGTAACAACCATCATCTATTACAACATAAAAAAATATTATTAAAAAAAAGAAATACAAAAAATATGGGAGGACTAGACCAAAACACATATATTAACAAAAATGGTACATGAGTAATCTATATTTATTAATAAAGAACTCTAAGAAAATAGTATATGGAAGTCTATTATACCAATTAAAATACTCTCTATGAATAAAACTTAAGTTAACAATTTTAATAGCGCATCATTCCTTACACGAAAAATGTAAAAAACTCTAAATCTGATTTTTTCACCATAGTTAAAACAAATATTCTACCACTTACAAAGCATTGTAGGAAAATCACCAATTAATTAAAGTTAAACTATTTGAATAATCTATTTTTAAATATTTTAATGGCATAAATATATAAGAGGCCATTTTTAAATAAGTTTGATACAACTCATACAAGGACTAAATGGCTATAGAAGTATTTCTATTAAATGTGAAAATTATAACTAATTAAAATTAAATCATACGGAAACTAAAAAAATATTACCTTCATTTTAAAAGTAAAAATAAATATTTTTTTATTGAAATAATTTCACTCTTTCAATGAATTAGTTACTTATATTGTAAATATAAATAATAAGATAAATTAGAAAAAAAATGCATTTTATCAAAAACGGAAAATGTTAATAAATTTAATTTTTTTTTCTAAATATTACTTTAAGAGAAAACATATAAATATAAGTGAAAATATTAATTACCTCATAATTTAATTGATTCCAACTTTATTTTACCACCCTTTGACTCAACAATAAAAGTTTAGTAAATCAACTTGATAAAGGTTAGAGTTGAATTCTGCACAGAGAAACCTGGCAACTATCATTATTTTGAATTTATTTTTTTGATGTCTTTCTTTTTCTAATGCACAATACGGAAAAGAGAAGCAATATTTCCTTTTTGACTAGCTAATTATTGATTATCATATTTTATATATATATATATATAATAAAAAATCATTAAATAAAAATTAAGTTTAAAATTAATTATTTATATTGATTAAATTAAATATTATTTTAAAAATTAAAAATTATTGATATATAAAGTGATTTATATATATTATTAATAAAAAGTTATAAAATAATTTTTAAATTGATATATAAATTAACTATTAAATTTTTAATTATTAATATTTTATATTTTAAATTAATTTTTAAAAAATTAATAAAAACTTTGATAGTTAAAATTTTGATTGTTAATGATTAAATATTAATTTTAAAACTATTTTATAAATATTAATCCGTCTTTTTTAGCCATTAGATTAAATGTGGGTGATTGTATAAGAGTTGGGATACCTCTGAAGTATCTCTTTAATTTACTTAATTCTTTGCTGATAAAAAAGAAATATGTCTTTTTTAATAAAGTTAGATATCTTTAAAATATACTTTCTTTATTATATTTTTATAAAAATTTATTATTTAAGATACTTTTAGTCAAAAATAATTAATACAATAAATAACTGAGAAAATATATTTTAAAAATATGTAATTTAGAAAAGAAATATATGATATTTTATATAGAGGAAGGTACTAGTTGTTACTAAAAAAACTAGAGACTATAAGAATTTGATTGATTAATTTTGCTTTTATTTTATAAAGGAAAAAGAAAACATTGATGTGTCCTACATCTTAGGGAACAAAGTGTAATGTGGTAGGTACATCGTCGATTCGATGCTTTTCGTTTCATGCTTCCTTTCCTTGGGTCATCCACAATCACTGCACAAATTCCACCTCATCATTTGAATCTTTTATTATTATTTTTATTTAACTAAAAAAGTTGGAATATATATAATAATAATAATAATATAATAATAATAATAATAAGTTGATAAAATAATTGTGTGAAAATCTATTACATTAATTGTTGATTTTTTAAAGAAAGTTACTGAAGAGATTGACATCAATTAATCAATTCATATTTAGAAAGAGATTTTTAGAATAAGTCTAAGTTGAGCAATGAGATGAAGGGAACAACACGGCCGTTGATGAGGGGATTTCTCGAGTGAGGGTTTTCTTAGCATACATGGCGAGAAGCATTGGCGGCAGGCGATTTTGCAGAGATTGTGTTCCTCGTGGCACTTAGTGTTCACCAGAGTAAGTTACATGGCGAGTTATTCCGTGCATGGGTAACTCGTCGTGTGGCGAGGTGAATGTAGGTGTGGCCTCGGTTCTGGGTGTTTCGGTAAGGTCGAATGTTGCTTTGAGGTAA
>Ga0123342_1001041_pt1 | contig 46141 bp, 37 predicted proteins | sample Turbeawhitnodule_FD_89960 | JGI IMG/M metagenome (GOLD analysis project Ga0123342, IMG submission 89960) | Root nodule microbial communities of legume samples collected from Mexico - Turtle bean Mexico white nodule | ecosystem: Host-associated > Plants > Roots > Nodule | place: Mexico: Nepantla...
ATTTTTGCACTGTTCAATCAAAATTTTTTTTCTTTAAACAAAAACATTATTTGTGTTCAATCTCCCCCCCCCCCCCTGTATTTTATGAGAAGGTAGATGTCACACTGTTATTGTTGATATATTTACCTTAAAGCAGTTCAAAAGTAACTGTGTAGGTAATGGGTGGTTAGCTGTGCTCTTAATCTTAATCCACGACCTATTTCTTGCTGTGCAGATAGTTGAGGTTGTTTGCTGCAAGTTGACTCCACTACAGTCAGACCTATACAAACATTTTATACAATCCAAAAATGTAATGTCCACTTTTGATTGAGCAAACATATATTTTTCACAAGGTACTTTACACTGTTGGACATGGATAAAAACAAGATTATCAAAACTGAACGAATAAGTCCATGTCTTCAAAACACAGGTTAAGAGGGCAATTACTGAAGAACTGAAGCAATCAAAGATTTTGACCTACATAACAGCTCTCAAAAAATTGTGCAATCATCCAAAGGTATGATCTGAATCTTTTTCTTCTCTAGAGGAGGGTGGGGTGAACTTGTTTAATTGGTCCTGTTTGATGTTCTTTTGGATAAAACTTACTTTGTAATGGTAGACCTTGGTGTATTGAACTCTTTCTAGGAAATGTGTCAATGAACCAGTAATCGTTAGTTTAGTTAGTTAGATTTTTGTTTTGTACATCCAACTAACTTGTACTGTTTTGTAGCCCTTTGTAAGGGTTAGCGTTGTTCATACCAAAGATGCCACGAAATAGAAACATTTAATCGTGTATGAAATAACGCTTATTGTTGAATTCACAAGACGGTTCATTTATTTCTAGCTTTGGTTTTGTTCTTTGTTCTTCATTTTTAGTTGGTATAATTTGATCATCTGTTTGACATGTTCTTTTATTGTTTTTGGGCTTTTTTGTTGGCACTCTAATCACAGCAGTAACTATTTCTTGGGACAATTTTTTCTTCTTACATAATAGTAAATTTTGATGCCATTTAGATGGGCAAGTTGTCTCTTTTTAATCTTTTATTTTCATCCAATTCCTCCTCATAACCCTAGACCCTCTATAAAAAATTCTGAGGAAATCCATCTTCTACCTTCTTGTCCAATGACGTAAGTTCCATGCATATTTTCATTCTCACAAAATTAAATGTCTTGTAGCTTATATATGATACTATACGAAGTGGGAGCCCAGGAATTTCGGGTTTTGAGGACTGTATCCGGTTCTTCCCTCCTGAAATGTTATCTGGAAGGTAGATATTTTAGTTTAAAGTTTCAGCTAATCACTTGACTACTCATCCTATAAGGGTATACATTGTAGGTCTGGCTCGTGGACGGGAGGGCATGGAGCATGGGTTGAACTATCTGGGAAAATGCATGTCTTGGCAAGATTACTTGCTCATTTACGTCAGAGAACAAATGACCGCATTGTTCTTGTCTCAAACTACACTCAGGTATATATGGTAACAAATGTGAAGTTATATTGAGGTTCTCATTTTTAATAACTGTTATACCTGATGTAAGTCACTAGTTAGAATGTATTGAGATCCATACTGGTATGAAATGACTAATTTTTGTAAAAGTCAATTTTATGTAGTTTTTGAGGTCAGGTCATTTAGCATCCTGTATGTACTGTTTTTTTCAAATAATGAATCTCAGAAGGCTTATGTTTTCATTCATTACTATCAATAATCGTACGTAGATGAATGAGCTGATCTTATACTATTGTGTGGCAGTCATACCCTCGTTGTGGAATAACACTAGAGTCCCTTCTCTAGCTATCCCTGAAGATTTTATATAAAATAAAACAGAAGTATCACACCCTTGAAATTAGAGATAAGAGTAAAGACTGAATTATTTCTGTAGATTGAAATGTAGAAAATTGATACAAATATATAGATCCTAATGATGCTAACCTAATTATAGAGACAAGGAAACAAATCACAGACAGTGAGGCTCCCAAGTAAAGGAAATAAGGGAAAAAAAGTCACAAATTAAAACTATACACAATCAATCCCCTAATTGAAGTAGTTACAATCGCAATCCTACTTAATTACATACCATAGTTAATCTTATCACATAGAGCCATGCCTCTCCTCGAGCTGGTGAATGAATATATATTATTCTCTACTTGCAAGATTGCAAAATCGGTCTGTGCAGATCCTATGGTAAAAACATCTTGAAGAAAATGATATTTCAAAGAGAAAGAATAAACATCTTATTGAAATTGCACACTCCCTAATGTTAAAGACACATGTTCTTGTACATCATTGGGGAGATGCATTCCTCACTGATTTTTTTATTAAATATAATGTCTTCTTCTCTTGAAAATCAAATTCCTCATTCTATTATTTTGTTACGCTAAACTATCTCCCATGTAACAGACTCTTGATCTTTTTGCTCAATTGTGTCGGGAACGAAGGTACCCTCATTTGAGGCTTGATGGCTCCACATCAATTAGTAAAAGGCAGAAGTTGGTCAACTGCTTTAATGATCCATTGAAGGTAAAATGCTTACCATTTTAAAAATTTTTACCTGGAATTCATTAAGCATCAATTGTGATTGTCCTTATATTAAAAATAATTGACATGTTGCAGGACGAATTTGTTTTTCTCTTAAGCAGCAAGGCTGGTGGTTGTGGACTCAATTTGATTGGTGGAAATCGACTTGTCTTGTTTGATCCTGATTGGAATCCAGCAAATGATAAACAAGTAGTACCCTTGGTTTAGTTGTGACAATCGTTATGTGCATGCTCTCTCTCTCTCTCTCTCTCTCTCTCTCTCTCTCTTTCTCACTCTTGTACATTTTCTTTTGTTTGTGTTCTTCCTCGCCTATAAACAGGCTGCAGCAAGAGTATGGAGGGATGGACAGAAGAAGAGAGTTTTTATTTATAGATTTTTGAGTGCTGGAACAATAGAAGAAAAGGTATATATTGTTGTGATAATTGATTAAAGACAATGCATGTTACATTTGTTGTTCTTTTAGCTTGTGTTCCTTCATTGAGTTATTTCTATTTATATTTCCATTTACTATTCAGCTAAGTAATGTGTAGGTTTACCAGCGTCAGATGTCAAAAGAAGGGCTGCAAAAGGTCATTCAGCAGGAGCAAACTGATAGACTTGAGTCACAGGTTTAAACTGCTGCTTCTCGCATGTGTTCTAGTGGATACTGCTTATTCCATTTCTTAAAATCTTATTCATTTCTGTCATGCTGTTTATTTTCAGGGTAACTTTCTTTCAACAGAGGATCTTCGTGATTTGTTTACTTTTCATGACAACATCAAGTAATGAACTCTTTCCCTTTGATCTACGTTTACTGATACAAATATGCAAAAGATTAATATGCATTTGGTATCTGGAATTTATTGGAAAGGGGGAAGAGAAAACTAGATAATTGATAATTCTCTCAATTTTGTGGGGAAATTATCGAGATTCTCCGTGCGTTGAAAGTAGCCAAGTTCAAATGATTCATTCTAATTGCAATAGGATCCTCAAGATTTTTTAAATCCTTGAAAGTGATGAACTAAAGATAGAGGCAAGGAAGGAACAACAATGACTAGTTTCTGCACAGCCACTGAAACATTTGAATATGAACATATTGCACTATTTCTTTGCGATTATCAATTTGAGCGTGTTATCCTTCTGTTTCCCATACGAATTAATTAATAATTCTGGTTGGTCATAGAATCATCTTGAAAACACAAAAGAATAATAAAAGAAGTTTGTCATTGTGCAATTGAATCATGGTTCATATTGATTGTGTTAGCGACAGGGTAAAAAGAAATGACACCCCTCATCTTATGTATTGTCTATCATAGCATGGATCTGTGATCTTTACTTAACTATCAGTCTAATGTCTGATTTATTATGTTTTGTTAGGTCTGAGATCCATGAAAAGATGCAATGCAGTCGGTGTCAAATACATGATGGTCCGGGAAGCACTGATGCTCAATCAACAGAAGATAATGAATCTGGCGAAGAAACATCTGATATAGGTGGATTTGCAGAAATTGCTGGCTGCTTACAGAATTTAAAAAGATCAGAAAAGCAGGTTGGTTTGTGTATTTTTGGATATAAAGTTTACATACTCTATAGTTTAAAATGTTGCGTGCTTTTCTTTTGGGTAGGATGGGTACGTATTTTTTAAATTGGGTATGAGGATGAAGATTAATTTTTATTTTAGAGATGACAATGAAATAGTCAAACCCCACTTATTCTACTCAGTTGCCATCAATAGGGTTTTCTTATGGAAATAACATGAAAGTAAAGAAATACAGTTTCAAATGGTTTCTAAATTATGCTATAAAAATCAAATTTAGAAGTTTATGATTGGTTCAGTAACTCTTCTGTGCCGAACCTCAACTATTCATGGAATTCAAAAACAAACAATATAAGTTCTGACTCCTTACATTTCCCTTTTGCAGGTAGGGAGCCCATTGGAAGAAGATTTAGGAAGTTGGGGCCATCATTTTTCACCAAATTCTGTACCAGATGCCATCCTTCAGGCTTCAGCCGGTGATGAGGTGTGTCCTGGCGTTTTAATGCATTTTTTGTTCCCTTTTTTACCCTAGAATATATGTAAATACCTAAATAGGAAATCTGCCCATGATTATACATGACTTGCATGATTATTCCTGTAAGCCTATGATTATTCACTGCTCTACATTTTCAGGTGACTTTTGTCTTCACAAACCAAGTTAACGGACGACTGGTACCCATCGAGTCTATGATGAGTCCCAAGTTACAGCCAAAGGAACCAAATAAGGGACTACTGAAATCAGTGGCCACTCCTTTTTCTTTGCATAACAGATTACCGCTGCAGTCTGCTTCTGGTGTTGCTAGTATGTCATCATCATCCACTCCCAATGTAAATTCTGTGGGGATTAGCAGAAACATGTCCAATGTTACCGACTGCTCTCTTGTTAGTAAACTATTACCACACAAAAGATCATATCCTGCTAATATCAATCATCATAATTTTGAGTGATATATTTCCTAATTTTCACCCCTCCTGCTGTTCATGGAAGCTTACAGACAAATAAATAAATCAAGTGAACACTTGTTTTTTGTAGTCATTTTCAGAACTAATTTGATATATAAAAAAGTGGGAAGAGTTCATTTTATTTTGTCTATTTTAAGTAATTCCACCTAACTTTTTTTCTTTTAACCGACTAGCTATCATATCTTTAAATTTTTTCAAATGTATCTACTTATTAAATGTTTTTACAAAAATTACTACAAAACTTAACAAAGGGAAGAATAGACTAAGCCTTTGTTGTGGAAAATAGTTACACAAGTATTTTATGTAAATGTTTTCCTTTTGTTAAGATTATAGAATTTTTTACTGTTATAAAATCTGGTGTAATCTTATACTCTAAGTTAGAATTTCTCAACGCAGGGATCGAATAGACGAACAGCTGTAAACACTTAGATTAAATTTGATTTTTTAGAGCGAAAAACTGTAATTAAAAAGAAAGACCAATAATTGTTTTAGTTAACAATCATTTTTCTTTATTCATACATCAGGGAAGAATTTTTTTCATTCAGACTAATCTCTTATTAATTAGAATTGTTTCTCATAGAAAATATGTGACTGGATATGAAAAAACTACTTTTTTTATACTGGTTCTTTTATACATGTCCATTTGATAATTTATTTCGTTTAGATAAATAACATTTTGTTTCTACATAAATCTCAAATACTTTAAACATAAATGAGAGAAATAACAATAAGGTTTATATTGACAATTAACAAGTTAAAGATAACTAACATGAACAAAGATATTAATTAAATTTCTTAATTTATGTGTTGACACGAGAAAATAAAAAAATACAATGATAGAACACGTAAATTTAATGCTATGATTAATGTTCATTGGATGTTTTGTAATAGGTGAAACGTTTGTCTTAACTACAATGGAAAAATTAGATTTAGGGAATGCATGTACTGATAAACTTATTAATTTAGATTTTATTCATAAAGAGTATTTTCATTGGTATAATAGACTTTTATTTTATTTATTTTAGAATTTTTTATTAATAGGTATAGATTATCGATTTTTGTTAATATATTGATTTTGATTTAGTCTCTCCATATTTTTTTTGTATTTTTTTGTTTTAATAATATTTTTTTTTATTTGGTGATAGATAATTGTTGTATTATTTGGTGATAGATGATTGTTGTAGTTGAGGTGTGATGTGAAGTCATGAGATCTTTTATAAAAGAAAATTAAATTGACTCAAAAGAATTAGAGTTTCTTTCCGGGAATTGAATTCCGTTTTGTACAGAAACCTTTCATGAAATTATGATGCGTCACGTCATAGAAGTTAGAACTAGTTCCAGTGGTGTGTCAGCAGAGCTTCACAAAAGAAACTGAAAGACTGTAAAGCTGTAACCTGGAACAAAGAGAATTAGTTTTAGGTGTCTTCCAAAATACCACAAAATCTATCATCCTCTTTCATTTCTAGTGACGTGCAAGGAACATTTTCCTAATCCAAAACAAACTTGTTTGGCCAGCATCTACAAGAAGTTGTGTAGCGGCAAGCAATGCAATGCAATGTGTGACAAAACTACAAGAACTTGTAGCTATCATGAATAACATCACCAAGAAACATCAGCCAGCTTGTGTGACAAAACTGAAGATCTGAATCAATAACCAAAACATTCACCACAATAATCCAGCAAGTCACAATGCAGAAAGATACAAGCAATGAAAACAATACCACACTTACCAAGGGCACCATAGACTTCATCATCCCTTTGTTTTCTATTCACTCATCGGATCCCTGAAATCTTATAATGTAAACCTACCAACAACATTAGAAGGTATTGTTACTGTAGTGAATTTCTTTCAGAGAGAAAGAGTGATATTTGTTTGAGTCTTATCTTACTTTGCTGGAGTTGGATCAAGTATTGACTCTATCCTTTTGCTGGCTATGGTTGTAGAGCCAATCAAAAGGCTTATTGTATATGACACACATGTAATATTTTTCATTATTTGCCTGAATCTTAATCTATACAAAGTCATAAAAGAAAAAAATTTCTTTATCCATAACATATGTGTAATCCAACAACAACCTTGATTGGTCTTTCAAACAATTGTTTCAGAAAGAAGTAGTCTAGAGATTATATTGTTATCATTTACGTGTGAAACTGTTTTATGAAATAACAAAATATATTAACATTATTTATCAGTCTGTTAGAAAATCACGTCTAAAGAAATGTTCAATGATTTATCAATTCCCATTATTAACTACAACATATATTCGTAAGTCACTAATTTTTTTTCTCATAACTATAAATATAATAAAATCTTAATATATATGACCTATATGGTCCAATTTTAAGGAAATTTAAAATAATATAAATATGTTAAAACTCATTGATATAATAACTCATGATATTAAGATTAATTATATTAATTCTATATTTATATTATTAGTTTAAAATAGAGTAATATATTTTCTCTCCTATAAATTGTAAATGGGCTTCCTTGTGATCTAAACACACGAAATTCACCATATTTCTTAACGGTTAACATTTAACCATTTCTAACCCATTTTATAACTACTAAAGTTTACTAAAAATTTCGAATGAGAAAGAGAAAAAGACATCAAATAAGGCCTAAAACCTAGAAAAGAATTGTAATTTTCAGTAAGGTTCAGTCGGGTAGTATTTCTCTTAATTAAAAACATTCAATTTACTAAGAAATTCGTAGAAAAACAAGAATGGAAAATGGACAACCTCAAATTGTACTAAGATGGAAAACCTCAAATTGTACTTGAGAAGTTGTATAATCATAGGGACAAAATTATGAATTAATTTTTTATCCGGTGGGGAAGGAAACTTCTTCATCAATGATCATGGGCGAGCTATAATGTTATATTCTAAATTAGAGGAAATTATGTAAAAATACAATTTCTAATCGATACAGTATCGATCCTGAAACTAAAGGGCTTTCTTCACTTGAAAGAAATCGGGACGGTCCTTGTTAGCAGCGTCTACATCCTCTGGAGATGCCACTGCAACCACAACCCCTTTGTTCTTAACGGCTTCCATTGCATCCGTAAAATTTTTGAAGTCCTTCAAACTGGTAAGACATAAAACAGTACCAGAACAACAAATGGTTTCAAATGATTCATTAGTACTTTTACAACAAGTGAACAACAGAATTCAAGGGCAACATAAACTTGCAAAATATTTAAAAAATGTCTCAAAACACACATGTAACCGATGTCATCCAACTGACAAAAAATCAGCCGTCTTAAAATTTTCATTTGATTCCAGAATCAGGAAAAAAGTTTTGCGATTGTTACTCACCACCACAGAAAGTGAGATGTATTGACATCAGATACGTTAGCCACAGATCAAATGATCACATATTCATAAACAGTAAAGATCATGCATTAATAAACTATCATAGTCTTTACCTAGTAGATAATATTTCTTCACGTCTTCTTTGTCTTTCTTCCTCTGTGATACCCAGTAAGTACCGCAACATACTGCAAATTAAATGAAAAGCAAGCACAGTTTGTAACTACAATAAGAGAGAGAAGTAAACAATAATCGCACATTTAAGATGCAACTACTAATAATTCAGCAATTAATCTTTGCTCGGAGTGTATTTGTGTCTTGTCCAGTCTCAGTGATATGGTCATTAAGCGGAAAAAGAATCAAATATCCATAGAAAACAGGCTCCAAAAGCATCAATTATCTCAGACATACCTACTATAACCTTTGGCATCCGGAAGTTGATAAGCATCTACATCCCCAATGGTTCCAATTATGGCTTTTGTCAAAGTGTCGTCATCTATTTGTAGTTCTCTTAAGAAGTCACCAGTTCCATCATATACATCAAGTGTCTTCAGCAAATTGGGATCACGATAAGATAAGAAGGAGAACACTCCTATAAATAGAAAAAGGTAAGATTGCGGGATGTTTTTTAAAAGGAATTTAATTAGACTTCACAAACAGCGTAAATATTTTTAACATTCATCCAAGCAGATTGAAATGAATGTAAATTAGTTCACTCATAATAAATTTTGTTAGAGGCCATACCTAAAATTGTTTATTATTGGCTGATAGTATAAAAACTACAGTGACAATACATGAAAATTAAATTCTTTCAATAACTATTCCTAATGTTAAATATAATTCAACTTACCTGAGTGAGTATCAAAATCACAGAAACCTCCGTAAGCTCCACCACTAACACGTACCCGATCCCACAACCATGTATTGCTAATGTATTTCGAAATAACGTATGCACTCCCATTAAGCTGATAACCAACATCATAAATGTTGGCTGCTTTTCCGACATAATTAACCTATAGAAGAAACACCATGATATGTTAATAGAAATAAATTAAAGGCAATAGAGAAAAATGAAAAGAAAAAACTTCTGGATCAATTACAATCTGCCCTGGCATGACAGAAATAAATATATGAATAAGGATAACAAAATTAAATTATATTACCTGAGTAGGAATCACGATAGCTTCATTTGTCAATGGAAGTGTAAAATCCCGATTAGTTGCTGCAATTGGAGACCTAGTGGGAAGCAGATCAACAAATTTGCTTACAACTTTCTCTGCGTTGGCAAGGTTTTTCCTATCAGCGGTGACATTTACCAAGCAGCCTTGTTTGGAAAATATAGATTTGCGAATTTCCTCAAGAGAAGATGAGATATCAACCCAGTCTTGATCAACTCTCTCTTCAAGAGTTCGGAGGAATTCAAGGTAACTGGAAAGAATAATCAAGAAATATATAGGTATACAGCAGGAATTATACTCAGTACTGTTTCAATAAAAAAAAGGTAGAGTAAAAGGACACAATCACAAAATTTCAAACCTTTAACAGATAATAGTAGTGTCAAAGTTGTTAGGACTTTCTCTTTTAAAAATTTAAATAATTCTTTTACAAACTAGGGACAGAATAAGATCAGATTCGTCTAATCTCAATCTTATATTTTTATTTTCCCCTTATCTACTAGTTTGAATTCTACATACCCTTTGTAAATTCAATTAGTCGATGAAATAAGAATTATCATTTCTTCTCCTAAACTACATGGTATAGAGCACAACACTCTGATCCGGGAATCAACCCACCATGGCAAAAACAGCAATGGCCATACAATATAGGTCTGGGGAAACAGAGGGAGTTCCAAACCCCAAAGCAGCTTCAAGCTGGAACATGAAGATAAGCCCATAATTGAAGAAAACCCTAGGCATGCACATTCCAGGAAGCCTTGGCACACAAAGGAAACCTACTAGAAGCTCCATGGTAAAACACCAAATTGGAAGAGGATATCAAGAGAAGGATGAGCATTTTAGATAACTAATACTGACAATCAAGAGCAGAAAATACCCTAGTCACCATCTTTACAATGTTCAGATATTATGATGATTTCTGTGTATGAACAATATCATTCCTGGATGAATTCTTTATATCACTCTATGTCAACGGCCTAATGTGGTGATGTCTGGTGCTACACTTAAATGTTGAGGTAAAGTTTATTTATGTATATATCTATATTTGCAGGGTTCATAGGTGAATCAATATATGGATTGTCCTACTTAGAGGGACAATATCGCGTTTTTATTGGCTCTCTGGCTTGTTTATTTTTCTGTCTTCATACTGTATAACCTGAAGGGTGTCAGAGCATGTAAACAACACTGTGTACTGAGCGTGTCATGGTCCAAGTATGAGTCACAGATTGAAATGAATGGTAATTAGTTGACTCACAAGGAATAACCTTAGATTTTCACAGCAGAAGGCTGTCATCTTCTGTGATAGTTTTAAGCGTGTTTTGTTTGGTAAGGATCATCTTCACCATAAGAGGACCAAACATATTGACATTAGATATCACTTTATTTGGATTGAGGAGAGGATTAAAGCAGGTGGACACAAAGGAGAACTTAACTGGTATGTTTATGAAGCCAGTTCATAGAAGCACATTCATGTACTGTTTGAACTTGTTGAATGTTGATTGCATTGCTGGTAGTAATGCTAATGATAGAGATTACAAGTCAATGTGGACTTTGTTAGATGATACCCTGAACTTTCAGCATGTGATAGACCATCTGGAAGTATAGACTGTCTAGCTGGGTAGACAATCCAATGGTCAGCAATAGTGTAATTTTGATGTTAGTTAGATTTTTGTTTTCAGTTCTAACTAACTTTGTACCCGTTTGTTGTCTCCAACCAACTCTGCCTATTCTATCATCCTTCGTAACTTCAATTAATCAATGAAATAATAATTGCGTTGTATTCTCTAAACTACAATTAGTATTTAAATCCAATAAACAAAATGAATATTACTAGTAGCATTTAATATCACAATAATGGATATAATGACAGGATTATAAATACATGCACCCTCGCAATAGGTCACAGGAGTATATAGATTTTCCAACCTTAGACCTCCCATCTTTTCTGACATCCAACCTGCTGCATTTAGTTTTGCATCCATCCTTGCAGCTGCAATTCCATGACCACTTCCTCTTAAACGATTCTGACAATAGACAAAAAAGAACAATATAGATAATTAGTATAGAGGCTTGTCACACCTTTTATCATTTTTGGGCTCCCTTTACATGAAACATTTTGATAATTACCTCCATTCTTGCTCTACTCTGGGAAACAAATTGCTTGAAACGCTGTTGGTCTGTAAATTGGACATCTTGAAGAACAGAATTAACCTAAAGCAGCAGCATTTAGGATTTACATGACCACAACTAAAATTTCTAGGCTAATTCAGTGTGCTGAAAATTAGAAACTCTTAAATAAATAAAAGTACCAAGTCATAAAGGTCTTCAATACATCCAGCCATGGCTTTGCCTCGAACAACCATGTGACTACATGGATCTTCCTTGCCCCGCACTGATGATGTGAATGGATAAACTGATATTCCTCCAGTTTTTCTCCCAATTAATTGGTTTAATTGGACAAAACTCAGGTCCTTTGTTCCCATCTCCAACAATGATTGGCTGTCAAAAATAACACGAGTTACTGACAATAGAGCTTTATATTATTTATCTATCAAACAAGATGCTGTTGATTTTGATATACACATGATTTGAAGAGGAATAGGAGAATTAAACATCAAAAGGGAAGACAAAGATTGATAAATCCTTAGATTAGCTACTTAGATGTAAGTGTCAAACACTTTAGTCTCGAACTATCTAAACCTTCAATTAGTCCAAGACATTCCGCCTCATTTTTTACTTGCTTCCACATTTTTGCAAAGTTAATTGTCGTTTGAGGGGCTTCAAATGGATATTCCCACTTTCTCAAGCAATGAACATAATAGTAACACTGGCTGCCACTGGGGATACGTCTGTGCACCTCAAGGGCAACTCCTTTTCCAAACAAGCACTAAATAATAATCTAGAAAAGTCATGGACTAAAGACCAATTATCACAATCTCACTGAGTAGCCTAGGAATATTTATTGTTAAACAATAAGTTAGTAATATTATTATTTTATGTTGACAATAATCAAACAATAACACCATTATATAATATTTGTTACAAAAAAATAATTATTAAAATTTATCTAGATAAAATAAAAATATTATATAAATATTACTATACTGCGGTACAAAAATACTATTTTACAATAATAAAATTTTATAATTCCGGCCGGTACTATTTTTATTTTTAACTATTTTAGTAATATAATAATATGATATTGGTTAATTTATTATGATACTCCAATAATTATAATAATAATAATAACAAAAGTTATAAGGATAAAATAGATTAATAAGAGTAAAAAAAAGATGCAAAGATAGCAGAATTTAGCAAGAATATTGTTCATTCACATAATGACATTTCATAGTATATAAGTGGATATAAATCACGTCCTCCAAGAAGATCTTGAGAACCCCACTAGTCTCCTCACAAATCAAATCGTTGCTCCCTGAATGTTATCACGAAGCACCTTACATTGTCATTTTGTTCCTCCTTTTCTCAATATACTATAAAATGTCTTTATCACTAGTTGATGTGGAATTTCTAACATATCCCCCTCATACGAGACCTAACAACTCGTGTGTTAGACTATATATTTATGGGTGGTCTGATAGCGCGTGGCCTGATAAGCCCAAAAAACTCTCACTAGGAGAGACTCTAAAGGACTCTGATACCATATTAAAATAAAGAAAAAGAAAAATATAGGATAAATCTCTTTGTGTATATAGAACACATATGGTTATGTTTATATAAAAAAAATATCCAGGAAATATGGGCTAAACCCATTACATAGAAATATCTGATAACATCTAATAACATCTAATACATCTAACAATTTCCAATAAATAAATTAACTTTGCAAATAAATATTAGGAGCTATAGATATGTGGAAATAAAATTTAAAACATCTTGCAGAGGCTTATAATTACCAAAACAGTGGCACTAATGGAAGAAGCTCTTGCTTCAATGAATTCATGTTGAATACTATTTCAGTGTAAAGAACATCATTGGTGAAAAGATCATGCTGCAAAACTTTTACTCCATTGATATCCCCAACCTACATTTAGCAAGCAGGTTCTTGTAAATCTCTACAGATCATAAAGCAAACATGTCTATCTCATTGAAGGAGAAGAAGTGATAACCTCGGTGGGAACACGAATAGGTTCTTTAGGAATATCTTGCAGAGAAAGGCTAGGAACAGTTTTCAAAGCTTCTGGTGAGTCAGGGGTTTCCTGCTTAAGCCGAAGCTCATGTGTAGCACGGGTCAATTCTGCTAGATCTTCTGTTGTCATACTAGTTTTAACTTTCTGCAATATGTGTTTCTCCGTGGCTTCCTCACGAGCAGCTTTTTCAGGATCGGGCTGAAAAGGAATTAATGTCATCAATAACGACCAGCATATATTGGATGCAAAATGGCTTTCACACTAAAACAGGTTTCCAAGCCTGATATGTAATAACAGACCTGCATTTCCACGGTAACTTTATGTGGGTTGTTCAAGATGAATTTCTCTATTAGAGGAGAAAATACAGATTTAGGGCCCTCCTCTGCTATTCTAGATTTTAGACCTTGAAGAGGCTTCTCATACTTCAATGGCTCAAAGGGATTCATATCATAAATCCATTTACCCTACAAATTAAAATCAAAACAGTTAAAATAAAGAACACAAAGACATTGGACAGAATACCATGTGTCTGAATACACAACTAATGAGTTTCTGTAGACTCATTACATTTATTTGCATGAATCGAAGATATTGTTTCCTCTAAAATAAACAAAATATATTATTCTGATTCTCAACAAGAACAATTACAAATCTTAATGGGAGAAGGATGCATATTTTCAACACCACAAAAAGTTTAGCATATCTTACAATGGACTGGAGCATAAGAGACAATCCACGAGGAAATGACCCAGTGTTGTTCTCTCTCAGAGAAAATTCAATTGTATTCATAGAAGCCTCAATGGCATCTGTATCAAAACCTTCCTCTGCCAATTTTTTAAGTGTACTTGTGACCAGTTCTTCTACTTTATGAATATCATCTTCAGAAACACCCTTCAATCCAATGCTAAATTGAGGCTGGAGTAGTTCATCTTCAACCCCACCACCAACAATGGCATCACCCAGTCCACTTTCTAGCAAAATTTTCCTCAGTGGTGAAGCAGGAGTGCCCAACAGAAGGTGATTCAGAAATCCTATTGCTAGCTCAGTTTCAAGGTCCAAGGGCTTATCAGAGAGCAACCAGTTAAGACAGACCATGTGCTTCTTCTTCAAATCACCCCCTTCACCAGCAGGATATGTCTCAACAATCCGGACTGGCTTTGAAAATAGTGTTTGTGGTTCAATCCTTGATTCTTCAGAAGCCAAACTAGAATCAAATAAGTCTAAATATTCTGGACAACAGAGAAGAGGAAGAAGTAAGTGGCTTATTGCTAGAAATCTGAACCCATTATAATTAAATCATAAACAGAAAAAACATGGAATCATTTTGTTCATTCTTTTAGTCACCAGCAAAATAACAGTGTATAATACAAAGTGTTAAAAAATAGAGAAATATAAGAAGTAAAACCTATAAATCCAAAGAAGGATATATTGGTAAATATTATGAAAGCACTTGGACAAAAAAAAAGAATATTCAAAGGGGAAATCAATGCAACCTCATGCATGACTAGGTAACTACTAGTATGAGAATTCAAGGAGATAAGACTAAGGACATTCCTATTGAGATAGAATAGCATCAAGGCTCAACCTTAAGTTCGTACTTGTTTAATGTAGTATTGGATGTGCTTATCATGGACATACAAGATAAAACCCAATTGTATTCTTTGTCAGTACATGGATTTGCTAGAGCATTATAACAAGACCACTCATCCAAGTTTTCAGCCAGTATATTTAAAGAGCAAATTAAACTAAATCTTATTACCACTTAGGATGCGGAGCCGCTCTTTTGGATCATCATTTCCATAAAACCATATGCGTGAATTACTAGGATGATAATATTTGCGGTGAAATTCCTGCCAATTAAGTTCAAATGAAAGATGTCTTAAATTAAGAAAACCAAATATTTGCAGTAGCTAATACTGAGATCCACAGTAGACTATATGGAAGTAAACCGGTCACCAATGTAAGAATGCAAAGGAAAATGTATATTTTTCCCATCAAGCTGCATAAATCAAACAATGTTAGTGGCTACAAACAACTAAAACCCAAAAAAATCTTGTAAAAATTAGTGCAATAAGTATTTAACAGGATTCTTGAGACAAACCTTAAATTCTTCAAATGTTAACTTGGGAATAACTCTAGGATCACCTCCACTGTCAACACCATAGGTAGTGTCTGGGAAAAGAGCCTGATATATAATGAAATCAACAAAAATTTTAAAAAATGTCACAAAATTCCTTGTAAGTATGTGTAACATATAATTGAAACTGGAAAATTCAATAAATTTGGAAAATGTGATATGCTTTCAGGTTCCAGAGAAACCAGCTTACAAATTGCAATAATGAATATCAACATAATTTAAAATTCGATGCTGGCAACAAAGGGTAAACTCATCTAAAGACTATTACAAGTGCTCAAATGTTGCATTCTACACGAAAATATGCACGCCATTAAAATACAGAATATAAGAGGATAAGGAAAGGGCAAGCCATTAAAAAACTAGCCTGTTGAGAAGCACGCCCAAGTATATTATCTGGTTGAGAGTAGACACCCTTCATCTCATTAAACACAACACCTGGAAACAAATACGACATCTTTAGAAATTATTGAAATGCATGAGTCCAAAAATATTGATGTAGGACAAATGGTGCGCAGAAGGATAAAGAGATGAATAATGTTTCACGAAACCTTTATAAGTGATATCTTCGGAAGGATCGTTGAGCTCAAAGTGCCAGCCCTCCTGTTGAAAAATCTGAAAGTCCTCGACACATTTGGGAAAGAAGACGGCATCGAGGTAGACGTCAACCAAGTTATAGAAATCCTGTTTAGGAAGATGGAAGATTTCAAAGTTATAGCTGAGCTGTAGTGTAGTGTGAAGCCAAACAATCATTGGATCGAAGAATGAAGGAAAAAAAAAGAAGTTAATTTAAGTGACCTTGGAATTGGTGGAAGCAACTGGGTAACATGTCCTATCGGGATAGGTGAATGCATTGAGGAAAGTGTGCAAGCTTCCTTTCAATAATTCAACAAATGGTTCTTTCAAAGGGTATTTTCGCGAGCCGCATAAGACGCTGTGCTCCAAGATGTGAGGGATACCGGTGGAGTCATTGCTGTGGAAAAGAAACAAAGAATGAGTAGATTGTAATGGTAAAGAAATATTTGAAGTGAATGGAAGATAATGGTAAAGAGGAGTTACGGAGGAGTGCGGAAAACAATTCCGAAGACTTTATTCTCATCATCATTGGAAACGGACATGACCTGAGCCCCAGTCTTGATGTGCCTGAAAAGCACCGCTTTAGATTTGCATTCCGGAATGAACTCTTCGGAAACTATCTGAAACCCGAATTGAAGGGCAACTTCATCCTCAACCTGAGGAAAGGCTACATAGAGGCAATGAAATTTATGAGAACCAAAATCCAAATGAGTAAATGGATGGATGGAAAGATAAAGACGGAGGAATACCTGGGGGAGGGGAAGGAGAAGAAGAGGGAGAGGGAGAAAGAACAGCTCGAGGGGAGAAGGAACAGAAGCGGTTGGAGGAGGTTCGGAAGTGAGGGGGCGAGGAAGAAGCGGGAAGCAATCTGGGGGAGCGGCGGCGGAGGAATGAAGAAGAAGGTCTGGAAGAGGTTGGGAAGGAGGGAATGGATAAACGGCGGCAGCCGTGAGAGTGTAAATACGTTCTGCACAACACCGACGAGCACGGCAGACAGCGAACCAGTGCCGCCCTTTCCATCACTGCTTGGCTTCTCTTCTCTTCTCTTCTCAAACAACACAATTCTCAATCCCTACCCTTTTTCCGTCTTATAATATCACCATCTATAATCTTTAACTTAATACACACCCACAAAAATTAAATATCCTTGCTTCTTCAAACTTCCAAAACAATTCTCTTTTCAAATAAAATAAATAAATAATTATATATTTAAATCCTTTTATGTATTCTAATGTTATTTTAGTCTTAAAATAATTATAAAATAAAACGTGTAATTTCCAAATTATCTGTTGAAAAAAAATCACAAGAAGAGGTCTTTTTAAAAACAAAACAAAATAGACACGGGGAAGCAAGAGTATCCACACTTCCTCCTCTGTACCACATATCACGCTCTCAAAATCAGTATATTTTCGTCTCTAAGAAAATGTCTTTTAAGAGGCAAATATGAGTTTTAGTTTTATTCTTATGTTTTTCTTGGTTTACAAAAGGGAAAAATTATTTTTAATACATTTTTTACTAATATTATTTGAAAGTTTTGTTCAAATCTTGTGGAGTGAAATCTGAATTTGGTCTTGATGTATAAAAGCTAGTTAAATTTTCTATTTAGTGGTTACTATGTTTTAGTTGGACGTGCATTCTTTGGTTCCTGTATTTAGTTGTGAGGATTAGGAAATGGGTAGAGCAATTGATCACAAAAGATGTGGTGCATAATAAGAAATTGAAAATAAAAAGAGTGATGTGAAATGAAGATTTTTGTTTTGTTGAATCTAATCGATTTCAATCCAACTGGATCCTGGAACTTTCTTGACATCCTTCATCTCCATCAGTTGTCTCAGAATCAACACGCCATCCCAATTGCTACATTCAGCAAACATGTTAGACAACAACAAATAGGTTGATGGATCTTTATGGTCTCGTCGTAGGGCACGTTCTGCTGCAAGTTTCCCAGTTGGCACATCCCCATGAAGCTGACAAGCACTGAGCAATGTTTGCCAAACTAGTGCACTCGGCTTAACCGGCATTCTTAGGATTAACTCCTTAGCTTCTTTAACAAGTCCAGCCTTGCCAAGAATATTCACCATACAGGCGTAGTGATCTTCTCCAGGGAAGATTCCATAGTCTCGAGTCATGGAGGAAAAGTACTTCCATCCATCATCAACAAACCCACCTAGACTACATGCATAAAGAACACACACGAAGGTGATGTGATTTGGCAGCACACTTGTCTCCCTCATTTCATCAAAAATTTGAATAGCTTCTCTGGATTGGCCATTCTGTGCACACGCCATTATCATTGTTGTCCATGTGATGACAGAACGGGAGTTCATGGATCGAAAAAGATCCCATGCACTATCCATGCATCCACATTTTGCATACATATCGAGAAGAGCATTATCAACACAGACATCAATGTCTATGTCCCCTTCAAGTTTGATCCTCAAGCCATGAATCTGTTTCCCTTCCTCTAGTGAAGCCAAACTCGCACAAGCATTGAGGGCAGTTGTCAGGGTAAATTTGTTTAGCTTTACACCCATTTTCTTCATGTCTGCAACGACTGCAAGTGCCTTTCTCGGTTCCCCGGAGTGTAAACATCCGGCAGCAATCTGGGACCAAGAGCACACATCTTTGTTTGGCGTCTCATGAAAAGCTCTGAAAGCCTCGACCAACTTATGATTTTTTATATACATATCAGCCAGTGAGTTGCCCACACAAAGGTCATCCCCATAACCACTTTTGACAAGGTGTGCATGAACTTGCGTTCCCATTTGAAGATAAGACAGAGTAGCCAACCCAGTGAGGGCGGTGGCAAATGTAAAGTTATCAGGTCTCATACCCTCACGATTCATGCAACACCAAAATTCGGGAATCTGGCAACAAGAAAACTGCAAGTAACCCCCTATCATGGTATTCCAAGACACAGTATCCTTGCATGGGCTTGTCTCGAATACCATAATGGCTTCCGCCAACTTCCCATGCCTGATTAGGGCTGCCAAAAAGGCATTGAGTAAGAAGATATTAGACATGAATCCAGACCGCACAACTAGCGAATAAATCTGGTGAGGCAGAGTCCCGTGATTCTCAGCTTCAGTTAAAGAGCACGCGTGCAGAGCACTAACAAATGTGAATTCATTCGGTTTTGTAACTCCCTCTTGGTGCATACGGCTGAACAAAGAAAGAGCCTCCCAAGCAGAGCCATTTTGGACGCAACCAGCCATGACAGCGGACCAAGACACCACATTCCTGCTGGGCATTTCGTCAAACATTTTGAGGCCCGACGAAAGGTCTCCGATTTTGACGTACATGTTAAGCAAATGGTTTTGAAGAAAAAGGGTTGAAGGAATAGACCCTGTGATTGATTTAGCGTGAATTGCTCTTCCACAGAGCAAGTTTGAGTCCTGCGCATATCTTCGCAACAGATTCGAGTACATCTCCTCCCCTGTGGCCACCGTTGATACAAAACATGCCTGCAACTGCAAAAGGAACCCTCTTTTTGCTTCCCCGGAGGACCGAAGCATGTATTTTGATTGATTTCACGCACCCTTTAAATGGTTTGAACAACAATTAATATTTAACACTCGCAACAGTGGCGAAGCTTCAACAAAATAACTGGGGAGCCAAAACAAGATTTTAACCCAAAAATAAATTATTCATATTTTCAAGTTTTTGGGGGGAATCTTAAATCAACTCATCATGCAATAAATTTTTACCAAATTCTTCAGGTAACTTCCATGATACAAAATCGAATAAAACTAAAAATTTAAAGCAAAAAAGGATAAATAATTAAAAACTGATATATTACACTACGATGCAAAAAATTAGAAACCCGGAAAATTTCCATATTATTTATGACAAAAATAGAATCCAGAGAAAAAATTCACTTGATATTAAATTTTTCATCATTATTCACTTGTGTTAAACTAACTTTTGATTCCTGACCGAGATGGAGTCTAAAGGTGATCTATGGATCAACCTTATATTTAAAGTCCTCTTAACATGTAATTCAGACATCATGTCTAGTTATTGTGAATAAGGTACAAGTAAAAGGTTATCATTGATTACTTGTGAGTTTTCACTAAAACCGACACTTAAATGGAGATGCTTGGCATTCAAGTGATGAGTTGGAGAAAATCATATTGTAGAATTCTACAAGAATAATTAATTAACTGCAAAGAACTCTTGCTTCTATATTTGGCATTTTGTTTGCTCTTTCCAACCCAAAATTTTCTTGGGTTCTAGTTGTGTGTCCACACTCTTAAAACTGTTGGTTTGGTAGGAATTTATTTCTCATGATTTAGTAGGTTCTCTGGATTTCATAGGAATTTGGTCTAGAGAAGATTCTTGGATTAGTTTTGTGAATAATTGTCAATCAATTTTTGGTTAGTATAAATTTCTTAATAAAATTATGCCCTCATTTTTTAGGGTTTAGGGTAAGATTCGAGTTTCTAAATTTTCATGTTTTAGTATTCTCCCCACTCGTGTTTTCCTCCCGCCTAAAATATATATAAATCATATTTTTTTTATCAAAGCTTTCATATTAGATATGAAAGTATTTTTTTTATTATTATTGTTTGAAAAATCACGCTTTTACTCATGGTTATTCTTTCTAGAGCACTCTGGAGTTGTAGTATCAAACAGTTCCATTTATGAACCAAGTATTCCATATTTTCACTTACAACTTTGGTCTGTCTATGAACTAAGTATTCCATATTTCCACTTACAATATTAGAAAAAAAAAACGACTTGTTTAAGTGCTCCCAAATTCAATAGAAATTAAACACGGCCAAAATACGATTCGATAACCCACTCCTTAAATCTGTTGCTTCATATTTCAGGTCTATTCCACAAGCTTCTGTAAAACCCTCCAATATCGCATGCAAGAAGGGTTCATGTGAATTGCTCGAATAACCCATCTCAGAGGACTCTGAGTGGACTCCATGCTAGATGTAGAGTTTGGCCCGACTTTCAACTCCCTTGCAAGCAAATGCATTTGAAAGTAGAGTTCCGCCCTCATTTCTACGAAAAAGTAGCAGAAATTAGACAGGACATCCACAAAAAGGTATAGCAATCAATGAATACCAACAAACACCAAATTTAAATACAGCAATCAATGAATATGAAGAAACACCAATTTCAAATATAGCATGTGAATCTACTAATCAATTTCAAATACAGCATGTGAATCTACTAATTTCAAATGATTGTGCATGGGCATTTGAAGACATTTGTCCTTATTTAACTATTTAAATGTTATCATGTTAAGAACCTAAGTATTTTTATGAGCTTGTAATTTATATAGTGTTGTTTGAATTAATTCAGTAATGTTGCACTAGACTTGTTTCTTTATAATTGATTGCATTGCATGGAATTAAAAAGTTGAATTATTATGTTATTTATAGGTATTTTAATAAATTTTTGGTTAAATAAGTTTTTTATATCTCTAAAATCAACTTGTATTGAAAGCAGCATTTAGCTCTATAGTTATTCACCCCCCAACACTAACGAAAATGAAAGAATAATGACAACACTTTTATATGGAATATGGAATACTTGAATAGAAACCTAATTTTTTTTTTTAATCAGCATTGAATAGAAACCTAATAACAGAGTAGAAATCATACCTGATGGCCAATTAAACCATTCAAGGTTAAGGTTTCTATTCCACCTCTCTTTAGAACCAAGGGTTCCTTCAGCTTGTGCTACTAGTACTGAAACAAAAGGTAAGGGAGTAAGTGAAAGTTGATGAACTCGTGTAAGACTCTTAACAGCCTGTGATAGGAATTGAGAGCCATTGCAGTGCCGGACAAGTTCCATACAGATGACACCTACATAAAAAGAAGAATAAGATTGGATGGACATTAAATTGATGCATTGCAGGAAGAGACAGGGGAAAAAAGGATCAAGAGACAAATAACTTCAACTTGCAGTATCTACACAAGGCATACATAATAGTAGTATACTAGTATTAGTAGTAATTTTAATAATAATAGGAGATATTACTTAAATTGAAGTTATTGAATTGAAGTTATTGAGATATTGTGTTAAATATTATTCATATTTTTGGTATAATTAAGAAAATTATCTATATATGTAATTAGGAAAATTCTTCCCTCTTTCCATAATTGCTATAAGTAGATTGATTCTATTATCTAAATGTATGGGATTGATTCTCTCAGCCTGTTGTGTGTCTGTATATAATGCTACTGTTATCATATCAGTCTTTAGTTCAACAGAAGTAGCTGCTAAAGTGTTACAAGTGCTAACGTGATACTGCATAAAAAGCATGCAAAAGTTGGTTAAAGGAAGCTCCTTGCCCAAAACGAATACTTACTATGACATAGAAAGAGGCAGCTCTCAAAACGCACTGATGAACAAGCCTGTTTCATGAACTCTTCTGCTGAGAATAAATCCCTCTTCTGGAAGGAAACCATGCCTCTCACTAGGTTATACGCTGCCATCCACATATCGCACAACTTTCCACTTCTTTTCACACACTCTTCAAAGTTCAAGTCTATGGCATTTGAATCAATTTGAAGCTCATACCGACATTCCATAAGTTTGAGACAGATCCAACCGATGTGATAATCTGTCTTGAGCTCCAAACACCACATATATTCCTTTTGAAAACTGGGATGATCACCTTTCATGGCATACACACGGCATAATAGTAGATGTGCAAAGAATAGATAATCATCAGGAAGCACAAGTTCAGAAGCTGTTTTGGCATGGGTGATACAGGTCATATGATTCCCACATTGTAAACTGATCTCAGAAGCACAAAGTAGAAGTTGAAAGTATCTATAATGGAACAACAATCCTGTCCCACTGTACAATTCATTTGAAAGAGCTACTTGAGTTAGACGATTTAGTATGCCACAAAGATGCTGAGGAAATCTTTGTTCTCGTGCCCTCTGAAGATAGTTAAGAACAAGCAAGTAGCAGGCATCATGATTCCATGGTTTCTGATGATAGCACCTACAATTTTGAGATAATGTAACAAGATTAGTTATGGCCAGTGAGAATGTGCATATACCTTGAATAGAGCCACCAGATTGTTTACACTCTCTTTACCCCCAAGAACAGAAAACTATTCGACCCCAAGAAATACTTATTTTCCACACATAAAGCGAAATAAAAAAGAGGTATAGCATCAAAATATGAGAATCTAAAAAGGAATATTAAAAATCAAAATTTCTGGGGCAATTAAGGGGCATAAAAGAAAATAAAAATAGTACTTCTGCAGGTATCTAATAGCTCCAGGATGATTAGAACACTGTTTTGTACAAGTTGGAAAAGTGAACTTTGGACTGCTGTTGCCAGTGGTATAGCAAGCAACTGCTCCTGCACCATGGATATCAGCAGCTGATTTGAAACCATTTTTATCAGAAAGATCAAGATGTTCCAGTTTACAACACCTCGTTGCCACGTGACAATTGTTTAATTCTTTACTGGATACCAAGAGGTAGCCAAGAAGGTTCCTGCTCCCAGAGAAATGTGCAAAAGAAAGGATGTCAGCAAAAGAAAAGCTAGCAAGACTGGGTTAACATTATTGAAAAATTAGGGCAAAGAAAAAAATGAGAACTCATTTCCAAACACTGGGAAGGCAGGGTATGTTTATTAGAATTTAAAAGTATGGAAGAGCAACTGAGTATATTTCTTTCTATAGCTAACTTACAAGTCATATGTGGGGAAGGAGAGGAACACAAGGAAAGAGGTGATAGAGGTGCATAGTTCATAGTTCTGCTAACTATTGCCGTACAAGTCTATAGATGCTATTCACAACTGCAACTAGAAAAATATACTGCCCTTTTTTACCTGGTCCCTCTCCATATCAGTCAATTCTTTCTGCATCTGTCATTTTCCGTAGCAAATTTGCCTCCAACAGTTTATATTTGGTATTAAAATTTCAGAAGCCAAAATCCTACTTCATGAAGCATGCTAGGACATATTTTAAATAGCGCTAAGTATCCAGTAGTAGTTGGAAAATTACTGTTCACACAAAGCTATCCATAAACTTTTGCAAGGAAGTAATCTTTAGGGTGTGGTGGCGTCCTAACTATATATTTTCTGATTTTTTTCTGTTAGAAAACAAAACCAAAATATGTTTGAGATAGTATCAAAACCATTTAAAGTCTATTCTAACGAAAGTTTGTTGGGTTTATCAAGTCACCCACTATTGGACCACCCATAAATATATAGTCTCACGTACGAGTTGGAAGGTCTCGGCGTGAGAGGGGTGTGTTGGAGATCTCACATCGATTATTGATAAGGACATTTAGTAGTATATAAGTGGGTGCAAACCTCACCTAATGAGCCGATTTTATAAAGTTGAATTAGGTTTAAAGTTTACTTCTTAATATAAAGTGTATGATAGTTAAGAGATACTAGCATTATTACTAGTGGGATAGGGCTAGTACTTGGCCAAATTTGGGTATTATGTTATGGGATTGTATTATTTACATCCTATCAATATATTTTCAGTTCATTAATCTTAAGCGTCTTTCTTTCGTAACCCTAACCTATTATCATGGACCATACTAAAATTGAGTAAAACTGTAAGGATTAAATTAGAAATTGAAACTTTAAATCTATGAAATCAAAATTCTGTTTGAATACTGGTCTTTGCTACAAAAAATCTACCTTATCAAACTATAGTTAGGGAACATGTGCATAGCTTTTTTGAGATGAGCAACTCCACTCTGAATGTCAAGGCTATCAGACTCATTTTTCACCTGTCCAAACCATACAATAACATTTTTCAATGTTATCTTCTTCATGGTGGAGTAAAGGAAACAGGAAGAATCAAAATTAATAGGCAACAAAATACCAGTTTACTAAGTGCTACTAAAAGGTGCATTCCAGCAATTTCTTCATAATATTTGAGGAAATATCGGCTACCAGTGACAACAAATTCAAGACGATTTTGTCCATCAAGAGCATGGATAGCTGACATGACAAAACTAACTTTTGAACTTTGCAATAGATCCTTTGGCATTTTCACAATGTTAGTGATAACAGCATCCAGTCCACATATGTAGTATACTAATCTACAAATGAAACATATGGATGTTGCCACAGAAGTCTTTTGCATAGAAGAAAGAGTTGCAGCAAGACTTCTAGTTACCGAGAGAGCCAAATCATTTTTACCAAGTTGCCACAGAGAGAAAGCATATACTTGTAAACCTTCTTCATCAAGTGCCCCTAAAAAAGTATATCATATAATGGTGTCAACAAAAATGAAAAATTCAAAATAAATTTTCACACCACTCTCTCTCAAAACATCCTTCACAAAAAATCAGACTAAAACATACACAAAACTCCCCAAATCACATGCTTTACATTTGGCACAGTTCAAACTAACACAACTTTGATTCACTTCATAAATCCATCTTATGAATTATGAAAAAAAAAAACAGTTAGAAAACTTATCATGAATGAGAATAATTTTAGCAAGAGTGATTTAACATTCAACCCCAACAGTTGTGTGATATATAAAACAATTAAATTGAAGAACCCTAACAGGTAAATTGCAAAATCTGGATCTAAACCTTCTTTATTTAAATTTTCACATTCCTGCAAAGCATCAGCCGCATTCCCTGCCTGTATCAAATAGAACGAGTTAGTAAATATCACTAAGGGGTTTCAGAAATACAAGATTGAGAGATTTCTAGTATAGTTTACCTTAGAAAGTGATCGGGCCAAATTGATTGATATGTCCCTGATATGTGTGTTTTGAATACTCTGTGAGTCAATGTTAAATGCATGCCGTGCTAACCTATAAAAAGTAGCAGCACACTTATAATCATTTCGAGCCTCACAAACCAGCCCACATAAATTATGGGATTCAGGATAATGAGGAGAATGCTGAACAGCCTGCTGAATAGCTCCAAAAACCTGTGATGAGTAAATGCAGCATTGATATGAATTTCAAGGTAGGCAGCATCTTCAAAAGAAGCACCACCACAGAAAATCACCAATCATCAATATAATCTAACCTGTGAAGATGAGAGATGTCCACTCAACAAAGCAAGCTTAGTGAGCCCAAGTTGGAAGTCAGCTAACTGCATAGTAATTGATAAAAAATTTAATGCAACGAAGCAACACACACCAGAGAAAAATATTTTACTAAAATGACATATCTGATAATTTCTTCTTTTCCATCCTAGATTTGTCCCACTAACATTCTAGTATTCAACTACAACATCAACAAGAAATATACACAAAATCCCAACAATAGGACTATGTGTGTGTGTGGATGTATGTATGTATGTATATCAATACATTTCATGTTAACTGATAGGAATCAGTAAATTACAGGCATTATCTGCACAGCCCGTGAACAGCTTTCAAATGCCTCATTTGATTCAAGCTCCCTACTGTATAAAGACAACATATAGTTAGAAAACCTGTAAACTAATTGAAATGTAGACTAAACTACTTTCAACATGCTATTGCTACATGATAATGCAAAAATATATAAAAGAGGAATTATACCTCATACAAGACTCAACCGACATGCTTGCCCATGGCAATGCAAGGCCAGGATCAATACTTCTAGCACGATCAAACATTTGTCTTGCCAAATGCTTTTCATCAACTTTACGATATAGCTGAAAACATTAAACAAACACAAGCTAAAAAAATTGCCCAAAGAACAGTCCCAAGTCTCCTTGTCTTTTCTGCCATATCAACTCAGAAAAGCAATTATATTATAGGACCAACCACTAAGGACAATGTAAATTATCAAGTCAGGTTGTTACTGTTTGCTGATGACATATGACAATACCTTCCCAAGATATCCCCAAGCAACAGCTAGGGATACATTCAATTGTAATGCTCTGATCAAGGCATGCTGATTTAGTGCATTATGATCAGACAAGCATCCCAACGCCAGCCAGAACTCATAATTGTCACTTTCCAGAAGAAGTGCTCCCATAGACATCTTCTCTGCCATCTGCCTGCTTTGACAACTAAGTTGAGGGGAGGGGAGCACAATAGTCAAGGTCATTCAAAATAATTTGATTCCGTAGAACATACCGTGCATTTATATCTTGCTTGTAATTTTTGTCTAGTGAAGTTATAAGATCAGAAGTTACAGCAATGTCAGCATAGATGTTTGCTTGCCATGGAGACAAGTGCAAGGCTCGCTGATATGAAAATTTTGCATGTCTTGCAGCAAAAAAGCAGGTCCTCCTCCAAGAATTGATAGAAGCACTGAAAGCTTCCTTATTAGATTCCAATTCTAGGACATCATCAATCCAAGGATAGCATCTAGCATATGCAAGCTACAACAGGCCAAAATAAAATAGAATTGAATAATACATGATAAGTGAAGAAAAATCCACGTCATCATACATATTGCCAAGTATTTAATGCACTGCTGCAACAAATAATACCTAAAGATAGAAAAATAAAATAAAAGAATGGAAGCTTTTCAAGACTGAAGAAGTAAATAATACCTGAATATCAGCAAGTAGTTTCCAAATACATGAGAAATTCCTGAAAAAACAAGCACTTTCCCTTGCAACCTCAGATGCTTCCTGCAGTCAGTTCAATGATGTTTCCTAAATGTTGTCAAAATGGAAGTGTCTAACTTAATAAGAAACAACATAAAAATTATCAAAAACAAAAAAATTGAAGAGAAAAACCTCTAACAGTGAAGCCCCCCATCGATATGCTCCTTGGTTGATGCAGTCTTTTGCCAAACCAAGCAGCCCCAAAGCAAGTCCATATTGTGCAGGCACACACTGTGGTGAAATCTCCAAAGCTTGTCGAAATTGTTCAACTCCCTTCACGTAGAAAGGCTCAGAGTTTAACATATCATCAATAAATAGAAACAGCTGAACACTACTAGAACAACTTCATCTTACATTTGTTAGATACACTACACTTTCCCATTTTTCAAGTATGGGTTTAGAGACAGAGTATTTTATAATGTCTTCTGCATTTCCTAGGTGCTATAATTTGATAAAACTATACTAGAACTAAACATAAGTTCGGCCATAACCAGATTATAGCAAGAAAAAAGAAATATAGCAAATTCAAAAGTCCCACCAGATAATGCTAACTAAAGGCCCTAGAATCCATCCATTTATACTGCAGAAGATCAACCAAGTAAGAGGTAAGGTATAGGTGTCTAACAAATGACAGTTATAACTGACTGTAACTGAAAACTGACAAAAATACGTTTATCTATTTTTCAAGGCTGAAACCAGATTGTATTACACTATTTATATGAGAATTCTCTAGCACGAGAACAAATAGCCTACATTTTGCAGTCTAGCTCTCCTTTGGGGCTTATATATAACAACAGAATGAAAAAGAGGAACAAGCTATGAACCATGTGTGATAAAGATATTTCCACTTTCAACTACTGAAAACAACAAACTATGAACGGGAAAGGCAACAGGATAATGACTTTAGCTAAGCGTACCTTGCTAAATGAACCAAGAGTCATAGAGATATTCCCACTTTCAACCAAAGCAAAGACCATGGTATCATCCAACTCAATTGCACGGCCATAAGACTGATGGAGAGCCCATAAGCAAAAACAGCAATTGGGGGATCAATCCTCCAGATGATTTAAAAGGAATTCAAGCAAAGTGGTACCTTAATAGCTGCAGTAAACCTGCCCAGTCGCTGATAAGCAAGGCCCAGAGCCTAAAAAACTTTTAAATACTTATCAAAAAAATATATATGCCTAGTCGATGATAAGCAAAGCCCAAAGCCTAACAAAATTTTCAAATATTTATAAAAAAATACGGAAAGGCAAATTCAATGAAAGGAAAGAGTGTTGAAAATTACTTCCCACAAATTAGCACATGTAGGATAACCTCTAAGGGCATGTTGAAGACTCTGAACAGCTTCACACCATTTCTTTTTATGAACCTGTTAATTAATGAATAAAAATCAATAAATGACCAGTTTCGGCCCTGAGTTAATTAGAGAGAGATTTGTTGAGGATATAGACGGATGTCAAAAGAATTTCAATTTGAAAATTAAATTGTTTGATCTGCTTTGATAGGAAAAATATGTAGAATGCAGTTGTTACGCGAGTTTACACAATACACAAGACTGTGATATACAGAAAAGGCGAAATTGCGATTCTGACTACATAAACTCTAGAAAAGTAGAAGAAATCGAAAGAAAAACCTGCAGGAAACCCAGTCTTTGGAAAGCCCAGAAAGCTCTCGGTGACATTTCAGAAGCTTCTCGGCATACCACCACCTCCAAACTATCCTTTCCTTCTTGGTCAAGTAAATTGCACAGAGCTTCCTGAGGTGACAAAATGAAAATCAGAGTCAGTGTTAAGTGAAAGAAAGCAAAATCAACACTTAATTTTTCCATAATGTTAAGGTAATTATTGTAGCTTTCAAATGGAACAGACGAGAAAATACGACGCTTACCCCAGACTCGGAATCATCGGGATTGAGAACAACAGCTCGTTGGTAACACCTAATAGCTCTCTGAGTATCAAGGGAAATGCTGGCGTAATAATGGCCTAGATACTTGAAAGATATTCCATTCTTAGGGTTTAATTTGGCCGATTGAAGAAAATGTTGAGCAGCTTTTTCCTTCGCTTCTCCTCCTTTCTCCCATAAGAACACACCCTGAATCATCGAAGGTGTAGTTTATAGAGAAAAATGAATAACTAGAAAGTGCAGCAGAGGGAATAAACAAAAAGAAGAATGCATACAATGTCAAAATGTATGGAGGCGTCATCTGGTGACAGCTGCAAGCGTTGGAAGAGATGTTGCGCCCCTTCTTCTTCTTCCTGAGTCTGAAGGAACAAAAGAGAGTGAGAGTAACTGAGATGACGAAGATTGATGAAATGGAAAAGCTAAGAACCCACTCTCTGTGCTTGGGACTCCATGGAATGGGACCGTTGTTGCCACACTGCTCCTCGACTTAGCCCCAGATGTAAGCAATACTGCTACTGCAAGACCACACCGTTCCCACTTCGCACTAACTATAAAATAATTTTTACTTTCATTTTTTCTTTCTTTCTTCGAATTTCGATCCATTTCTACTGAAAATAAAATAAAAAAATCAATATTTTTAATCCTTTGATTTTAGTTTTTGTAAAAAATATCAAAAACTAAAAATCAATATTTTTGATCTAATACACTTAATTAATTTTTTTAGTCAAACAAAATATTACTTATCTATCTTAAAATAAATATTAAATACCAAAAACACTGACTTAAAAGGTTTGTGAGATGAAAATAAAAAATGTTATTAAAATTCATTAATTTTATAAAGATTACAAATAATTATTATTGAGTTTGAAAATAAAAAATAAATAAAAAAACTGTTTAACGAGTAATATTAAAATTCATTAGTTCTACAAGAAGTACAAATATCTTTTAAGTTTTTTTAAAAAATTGTTGTAATTTTACATTTTTAATGTGTAATTATTACTGAGAAAGATATTTTTAATTAAAAATAAATAAATTATAACTAATTATTTTTTATCTTTAAAATTAAATTTTATTTAATGTTTTTATAGTAATGTAGATACATTAGACAATTTCTGAAATTAGACTATCTGATAATGTCAAAATACATTTGGGAGTATAGTGTTCAACACGATTTAATGTCATATAAACTTCAATGCATTATTTAACGCACTAAACGAACTATCTAGTCAGATATTTCAGAATGTTTATTTCATTTTACAACATTTTTTCTATAACCTTAATGATTATTAAGGGTTAATGAACTTAGTATCAATCATGTTTAATTATATAAAAGCAAATATTTTCTTCAACGTTCAAATAATATGAGTTTGGAAGGTTTTTGAAACTTAACATTTGATACAAAAGTTTTTCAAATTTATGATTCTAGTTATTTCTAATTTATCTACCTTTATTAGTGTATATCTCAAATATATTTGAATTGTTTTTAATAAGAAGATTTAAGTTCAATGTGCGAAAAATATATGAGATGAATTGTTTACTTTTAAAGTGTATACTCGAAAAACGATAAAGATATGTGAAGTTGTATTATATTAAGACTTGATGTGTCATATACAAAAAAAAGTTTCATATCCATGGCTGAGAGTTAAGTGCTTTTAGGTTGTGTGTACAGACTTTGTAAAATTTGTACTCTTGGAAGTATATCCAATGAGTTTTTGTAGTGTTATTTTTTAAAGTGTTTTTATTGTGTCTTGAGAGGTCTTAGTCTCAGAGGAAGATTAAAATTGATTTGTGTACTCGGTACAACTTGGAGATGTTTGTGTACTCATAATTATTAATTGATTAGTAGAACTTCTTAAGTATTTTGCTTAAAAGAAAAATGGACATAGCCCAAGAGTTAGGAGGAACAAGTACAAAAGTTTGTTGTGTTGTGCTAATCTCTTTTGTGTTAGACATTGTACTTCATTGTTCATATTCACTATGAATTGAGTCTCTAGGCTTAATTCAATCCCCCTTTAGGAGCCAATAGTTTCTTCAAATATTTTTATGTTAGTCTACATCACATTATTTGTGTTGAACATGGGTATGACACACATCCTTTAAACGTTAGTTTACTTTATCTTGTGATTTTTTTTATCGAATATATTACAAGCATTACTTATTTGGATGTTTTTGAACGTTATACATGTCGAATTGAAAGATGGTTGTCTCATACCAACTACAAATGTTTTTCTTGTTTATTGACTATAATGAGGAGGCTAGATTGAGGTTGTTGGTGAAGATCTCACAACAAACAAAGACAATGTCAATTTATAGTGTATAAGTGAGGTGTAATCCTCACCTTACAAGTCAATATTGTAAGGTTGTGTTGGGTATAACACTATAGTCATTTAGAGCCTATCGATGTCAAGTTATTTGGAACTATTATGCCATCGTTATTGAGTTCCTGGTAGACCATCCACAAATATATAATCTCATACTCAAAATGTTCATTCCTTAGGGTGACGGGGTGTAATTAAGATCTCACATTGATTAGAGATGAGATCAATTTATAGTATATGAATTTTTACATAAATACTAAGGATTATATGTGATTATGTTAGTCTTGTAGACGATTGAATTTTATAAAAAAACATAATATAAACTAATGTTATAAACACTTACATTTTTTAAATATTGTATTTATCTAAGATAATTACGATAAAAAGTAAACGTTTGCAAGTTAACTAAAAAAAAATCATCACATAATAATTATTTTAAAATGTGGTGCAAGTATAAAACAAACTAAAAAAAATTACTAAATCTCTAGTTAGCTGGCTAGTGATACAAGTATAACACGTGACTTTCTAATGCAAATTGTTCCCTCCTTCATCACTACACAAGCTAACAATTATACAATTTGAGTTTGTTCTCATGGAAGAGTTTCTTTAGAATGTGACCATAGTTAAACATCCTTTAAAGTATGAACATACTTTGTTTACACATATCTTGTAGTAATTATTATAACAAGTGTTATAAATGATTTAATTGATATTAAATTTATTATATACAATAACTTACCACAAAATGATGTTTCTGATTTGTCTCTTGTGTATGTAGACTATGAAATGTTAAAGATGAGGTATAAAGTTTGAGTGAATTTCCTCCAACACATTAATAGATCAATATCACCCCATGTATTCATCCTCACATGTGTTGTCATTATCACATTAAAAGGGACATACATGCGTAATTGTACTACCATAACAATGTAAAGGAGTAAGGACACATAATTGAGTGTAACACTCATGTCAGAATACCACATTTCCACAAATACAAACAATATCATTGTCCATTGTCTCGTAACTAGTGTTGGGCAACAAGTCATAATTCTCCAATACAACCTTAATATGCTTATGTGAGACTTCAAATTTATTCATCTTCCATTGTTGGGATACTAATCTTAACTCACCATAATCTTATAAAAACAATATTCAATATGATATTACAAATAAACTCATTTCTTACCACTCAGTCAAAATAATAATGATAAAGTTCTTTTCTTACCATACCATCCCACAAACTCCTAGCAATGTTGCCCAAAAAAATTTCCACATTATGCACTCCTTTTGTTGGTACATCGTAAACACACACACGTTACTATTTACATAACCCACATGAAAAGGTCCATTGCAATTTCTTCTAGAAATGAAAACTTTGAATCTTGAATGCTTATTGGGTAGAGAGATATCGTCCTTTGTCTTGGTTATATATGTCATAAGTAAAACACAACACGTTAAAATAACATAAAATTCATTTCTGGATTATGGAATCCAAATTGTTGAAGAACATTAGAAATTTTTCCAGATTATGTGATTTTAAATAAGTTCCTAGATTGCACAATACTCAATTTTATACTTTTAGAATGATTGATTAATAATGTTGTATCAAATTGAATTATTTAAAAATATTAGCAATCTATAATGTCTTTGACAAAACCAAAATTCTAAAACAAACTAATAAAAGAATGAGACCACCTTTGGGACACATAATAATGTTAACACAAGACTAGTACAAGTATTGACTGTAATAGGATCACTTAGAATGATAACAAACGACGATGAAAACATGCATTAAGGAATTGTAAGTAGAAGAAATACTTTGTAAGTAGAAGAAATAAAAGTATGATAAAAATATATATAATGACTAGGGTAAAAGAAGTAAAAGACTTTAACTTGATATATGAAATCGTCAAACTCACAAAAATAACTACCAATATAAACCAATGGTACTTTCTTTTAAAATCCCTATACTTTTTCATGTACTTTTATAGTGTGAGAAAATTCTAAATTGTCCATAAATCAAAAACATGTTAAAGTGTATAATTTGGGATTTACATTTTTCATAACGTGCAATCAAAATTCAAAAAATATATTTCAAATGACACAATTAAGATAAATATTTTTAAATTGTATAATTAAATAAATATTTTTAAATTGTATAATTTATAATATATTTTTAAATTATGTAATATGAAAATACAATTTATATTGTAAAATTTGAAATAAAATCATGGAGAGTGTAATCCAAATTTAACAATCCACAAATTACATAAATTCAAAATTTTGCAATCCAAAGTTTTATATAAACAAATTGTACATAGTTTCTCTATCCAAATAGTACTAACATTTACCTTATTTATTTACTACTAGAAACTCAGGCAGAGGTTGCGCATGTGTATTCACATTTTTCTCTTTTACTTAATTTTCACGATGATAAAAATATAACATATATGCAAAAAATAATTTTAGATGACTCAAAATTGAAAACAAAAATAGAGTGTCAAGAGAGTAATTGAAAATGAAGATTATTTTATTTTATATGTGAGATTTAATGTGAAATGTGTGAGAATATGTTTTTTCTTTCTTTCTTTCTGTTGTTGCTTTAAAATAAGGAACTAAGAAAAGAGTGAAGAGTCATATAAAAACTAAACAATAATATTAATTTAAAAAATTAAAAAATAATTTTATTTTTTTAAATAATTAATATGAAATGACAAAATACTTCATTATATTAATAAAATAAGATATATTAAATAAGGGTAGAATCGGAAAAAAATTGTGTAAAAAAAAACGGTTATAATGGAGAGTAGGTATATATTATCTTTTCAAAATTTAAAATTTTATTAATTGTTTAATAATTGATAGAAATTATGTTATTGGTTTAAAGGTTTAATATTGAATCAAAATAAAATAAAAATAAAAGCATAAGAGTCCGTTCTCCAAAATTACCAAGTTCAAATCCCCCCCTTTATGGTGCAGTGCAGTCTCACAGTAGCAAATTGAATATCCATTTGGGAGGCGGAACCTTAAGCCTGGAACTGCTTCAACTATCTGAATTTCTGAACTCATCCATTCGTCAGCGCTGCTAAAACTAAAGTGAGATTTCTCTCTGTCAACTCACTCCATGACCTGGATTTTCCACCGATCTACATTTCTCTTCGTTTTTCTTCTGAAGCGATAATTGTTTTTTCCTGCTCATAAAGTAATTGTGTTTATTCAAAACTAGCTAGGTGTTTCCCTTCCGTCTTCGTTCTCTTTTTGCTGTTGAAATTCTGTTGAATGTCATTTACCCTTATTTTCTTTGTTTCGCCTAGATATTCGGAGCCTAAAAACTGAAAACCTCAACCTCTGCCCTTTTTTCTCACTTTCACGTTTTGCTTAACTACATTACAAAGGCTTGAGGTCTGAGAGCTCTAGATGAAACCTTAATTTGTAATTAAAAGCCTAGTTAGTTTGTATTTGTTCTGCTGGTGTTCAGCAATCAAGAGAATAATTACTGGCCACTTTGGTTATTATGTGTATGATTTGTGTATACTAAGTGCTTGTGCTTGATAGTTACTGAATTTTTGTTCCCCCCACCCCCTATTTTTATTATAATTATTTTATTATTATGTTTCTTGATTATCATTGTTTGTGGTAATTTATAGATTGTGTAATGGAAAGCGGAGGGAACTCCCTTCCATCAGGGTCAGATGGTGTGAAGAGAAAGGTTTCATATTTCTATGATCCAGAGGTTGGAAACTATTATTATGGGCAGGGGCACCCAATGAAACCACATAGAATTCGAATGACGCATGCTCTTTTAGCCCACTACGGATTGCTTCAACACATGCAGGTTCTGAAGCCTACTGCTGCCAAAGATAGGGACCTCTGCAAGTTCCATGCCGATGATTATGTGGCCTTTTTGAGAGGCATTACCCCTGAAACACAGCAAGATCAATTGAGACAGTTGAAGAGGTTTAATGTTGGTGAAGACTGCCCTGTATTTGATGGTCTTTACTCTTTCTGCCAGACATATGCAGGAGGTTCTGTTGGCGGTGCTCTAAAATTGAACCATGGAGTATGCGATATTGCAATAAATTGGGCTGGTGGTCTACATCATGCAAAGAAGTGTGAGGCTTCTGGGTTTTGCTATGTTAATGACATTGTGCTGGCTATTTTGGAACTTCTCAAAATACATGAGGTTTCCCAAATTTAATTTCCCACATTATATCATTGATTTATGACTGTTCTCATTTTAATTCAGGTTGAATTTATTCCTTATATTACCAACAACTGCTATTGGTTCCAAATTTGGAAGTGTATTTTGGAATAAAGAAGTAAGTACGTTCTAGAGAACAATGATTATGCGGATGGGTTACAATAGCCTAGTGGTTTGTGGTAGTTAGTAAGGGAAGTATATAGATACTATTCAAAATAATTAGGCAATTGTTTTGAATGTTTTCTTTCCATATTGCTTATTTCAACAAACTGAGTAGTATTTTACTATTTTTTTAACGAGAGCTGGGTCCAGAGCTTATCCTACTTTTATGTTAACATTGGGTGCAATTTTTTTCTTTTTCCCGTCCTTGAGAACAATGCTTGAGCTAGAGCTTCCCTTCTGTTTTTGAAGGGGATTTAATGTGCATTTTTCTTTTACTTTAATGAGGCAGACATTGTTTATTGCCTTAATATGTCTGGTTAGATTAAAACTTGTTTAGGATGTGGGTTATCAGAGACATTGCCTTCTACATCTCTATTAATGTTAAATTAAATGTTTTGTATTAAATATTTTGTCTTAAGTGCTCTATCATTGTAATCTGCATTCTCTTTATCATGTGCAGCGTGTTCTATATGTGGACATCGATATCCACCATGGTGATGGTGTGGAGGAGGCCTTTTACACCACTGATAGGGTCATGACAGTTTCATTTCACAAGTTTGGGGATTACTTTCCTGGAACAGGTGATATTCGTGATACTGGATATGGCAAGGGGAAATATTATTCACTTAATGTTCCTTTGGATGATGGAATTGATGATGAGAGCTATCAGTCCTTGTTTAAGCCAATAATGGGAAAGGTTATGGAAATTTTTAGGCCTGGTGCTGTTGTATTACAATGTGGTGCTGACTCTTTATCTGGGGACAGATTAGGTTGTTTCAATCTTTCCATAAAAGGTCATGCAGAGTGTGTCAGATATATGAGATCTTTTAATGTTCCCCTTCTATTGCTCGGCGGAGGTGGCTATACAATAAGAAATGTGGCACGCTGTTGGTGTTATGAGGTATTTTGTTATTGATTTTTCTTGAACTTTTCCTAGTTGAATTATCTTATTATTGTCTTTGTCTCGTTTAAAAGGGTGAATAATTGATGCCTGATAATTAAGTTCTCAGTAATAATTTGATTATGGGTCTCCTCTGCAATGGGCATGAATACAGGTACAAAGATTTCAATGAAGATATCACAATGGATTGACTCATAAACTTTTTCTATAGTGTGAAAAATGCTTTTTGGTGCACACAACTCAAAGCAATGATTAACATTTAGTTATATAGCATTATTAAAAAAAGGTTACTGAAAACATCTAGCAGATTAAATCTTGAGTTATGCCTGCTTATGTTTTTTTTGGCTTCTAGCAGTCCTGTTGAAACCTAGTATATGGGAATCAGTATCTGCACTATCAAGTGTTGATTTGATCCGTATACCTGATATCTGTGCCAATTGAACGTATTCTATTTTTTAAATAGAAAGTGTTCTCTGATTAACAAATTTCTATTGGTTGTTGATCAGACTAGCGTTGCTCTTGGGATTGAACTGGATGATAAGATGCCTCAACATGAGTATTATGAATATTTTGGTCCTGACTATGCTCTTCATGTTGCTCCAAGTAACATGGAAAACAAGAACTCTCGAAATTTATTGGATGAAATAAGAGCAAAACTTCTTGATAATTTATCTAGGCTTCAACATGCACCAAGTGTCCCATTCCAGGAGCGACCACCTGACGCAGAACTACAAGAGGTTGGCTTTGTATCTATTGAGAAATAAAATACACTTTTTTTCCAACTCTTTGTTATATCATCTCTTAATCGTGTATAAAAGTATTTTGAATATCCTTTGGCATGTAAACATGATTGAGTAGGAGCATATCGTGGTGGAAATTCCGCTACTATGTTCAGGAAATATATATTTCTCTCTCATTGCTTAGATTTGTTGCATCCTAGTGGAGTTACTACTCTTAACTCTGTCCAATATCCAAACTGCAAATATTGCATTTGAAAAGGAAAGATCTGCAGATTTATTTATTTATTTTAGACACAGCTTATTGGCAAAAATCCATCATCACAAAACATGTTAGAATTTTGGCCACACTGTAAACATGTTTCAGAAAATCAATTATTACGTCTCAAGTTGAAGTCTGAAATTTGTCTAGAGCATTGTATATTATATATCTAATTTTTAAAAGAAATCCACGTGTTCATTAACATGTACGGGCATTCTCAAATGATCCATCATATTTTTTGCTTTCACAGATTTGTTTGTCATTTACCATTATTGTATTGACACTGTGTGCTTGAGTAAATATTGAGAATTACTTACTATTCATATTTAGAGAGATGAGGATCAAGACGATAGAGATGAAAGATGGGATCCTGATTCTGACATGGAGGTTGATGATGACAGGTATGTTCTTGTGCTTTTGCAGCCCATCTTGATAGTGTCTTTTAAGGCTCTTTAACTGATCTGTTTTTTTACAGCAAACCTCGCAGAAGGGTGAAAAGTGAACGTGTTGAAGCTGAACATAAAGATGCAGTATGTCCCTACCTGTTTTCTTTGTCCTCGTAACAGTGAAAAAATGTTTCAAATAATCTTTTAAATATTATTGGAATCAAATGAACAAAGCTTCAGAAAGAGAAACAAGTACATTATTGTGAATTTAATGAAAATTAGATTTCAATTCAATTCTGAGTATAATTTTATTTTTCATGTGACGAGTCATTTTGAACAAATTGTAATATATAATATATATATATATATATATTTTCTAACATTCTCAATTGGATTGCTTTCATTTATTTATTTTCCTAGTGATTGGCCTCAGGTTATGACACTTGTCTCCTTATTCATATTGCTAAATGATGTGCTTGTACAGTGATTTGTGTTGTTTTAGTTTTAAGATGAATTAATTACTTGTAAGTGACAAATTAGGAGCATATTTTAAATTTCAGGAAAGTTATCATAAACATCTGGATTGTGGAAGAGATTTTCTAACGCCTTTCAAGGAGATTGCATGCTCCAAGGTTGAATATTTTGGCCTTCATAAACTGAAATTTCTCATTTATAAGATCACACAGGTGGTGTTAAAATTGCATCTTTTCAGGTGTCGGGGGTGGACTCAATGGCAGTGGATGAACCGTGCATCAAAGAGGAGCAGGATAATGTAAAAGAGCTTTCTGATCACAGGTCAAGATGAAGCACTAATAGGCATTGGTCAACCTTCTCCCAGACTAGTGTATGCCGACCTGTAAAGTAAATTATAGTTTCCTCTTACATGGCTCATTCACGTGATGTCTCTGTGGTGTTTCAAATTTTGCTTTATCTGGAAACTTAAGAGATATAGAGCAAACTTTGCCTTGACTTTTGATGTTTAATATTACAGCAAGATAAAGCAGTGTTGCCACTAATGGTAATAGTTTATTTTTTCTGTATGTTTTACTATGGTAGGAGATTTTATCAAAATATCTCGTATGAGGAGCGGCTCATTGTTGGATCCATGAGATGAAATATAAACATTCCTGTGTTTCTTGCAAAAGGGATGAAGCAAACCCATTCTTTCGCCTTAAATCTAGGTTGTCATTTGTCAATAACCGCAGATAGTACAAGGAGACCATCGCTTCTCAGTTCAGTGGTGCGGCCATTGCAGCCGCTATCCCGGAGTGGTGTTTCAAAATCAATTGAGATAAATGTCGAATTTGTTTCAGAAGTGCTAATTGGTGGGGGTTCTTTGCGAATCTTAATTCTTTATCAGGCTTTTTAAAGAAAGAAAAAACCCCTTGACCCTTCATTCTTCTCTAAGCTCTCCTTTTTTCGGAGATCCATTGCGTATTTCAGTGATCCCGTCTTCCATTACTGCAGTTTCAATTTTTTGTGCTCAGTTTTTTGTTTTTCCCTTTTATCCTACATCTTTAACTTGTATTTTGCTATCGATTATTGTGAACGTCTAGGCCCTATTCTTAAGAACACCTAAGCTTGGAAAAGGAAACCCTAATTTGAATTTTGATTGCACCAAAAGAAGAAAAAACACTACAGGGAAGATGTTATAGAGGTCGAGAGGAAGAAAACTGTGAAGTCATGGGTTGAGCTCAATAATATGATGAAACCGTCTTAATGCTATGGTTTATTGCGAGTGTCTGATGTCTAGGTCCTATTATGTAAAACACCTAAACTTGGAAAAGGAAACCCTAATTTGGATTTTGATTATACCAAAAGAAGAAAAAACACTACAGAGAAGATGTTACCGAGGACGAGAGGAAGAAAACTGTGAGGTCATGGGTCAAGCTCAATAATGTGACGGAACGATCTTAATGTCGATCTCTAGAATTAATGAAAGCAAATTTCATTTACTTCTTGATTGTAATTAATTTGGGAATATAACTTAAAAAAATATCAAATACAACGAGAAGAGGGGAGAACACTAAGGGAAAGAAGATGGCTTGATACATTACTGTATATAAGGAAAAGAATATGGTCTGATCAAGAAGAACAACTCGGTCGGGAACCACTGTTTTTGGCTAAATTAAATGTTTTAGTTGAAATACATCTCTTCTAGCTAATTCAATCATCCCACCAAATATGCCGATTAAATCTCAAATTGTCCCAACAATCCCGCTAATCAAATCCCAAAATGTTCCAATAAAATTTGCTTTCAAATCCCAAAACTTTAAAATATAACATATAACACATCACAATTTACAAGTTGAAAATCTATTTTAAATTGTGGAATTTAAAACTCAAAAATGTATTTTACAATTAAGAATAAATTTGGATTAAAAAATATATTTATATTGCACACAATATGAAAACATATTTTGGATTGTACTGTATAAAACTTTATTCTAAATGTAAAAATATTTTTATGATTATACAATTTGAAAACTTATTTTAGACTATACAATCGAAAATGTGTTTCTAAATGTAAAAATATTTTCAGGATTATATAATATAAATGTAAAAATATTTTTATAATTATACAATTTGAAAACTTAATTTAGACTATACAATTAAAAATGTGTTTGTAAAAGTATTTTCAGGATTATATAATTTGTAAATGTAAGTATTTGACTGTATTTCAGAATATGATTCTAGATGGAATATTACATAATAATACAAAAAATGCAGAATATAATTTTGAACTTGAAAATTATTTTAGATAATGTAATCTGAACTATATTTTCAAATTACACAATCCAAATATATTTTCAGAACTATAAATATTTTTAAATTACACAATCCAAATATATTGGCCTAAAAATATTTTCAAATTACGTAACTCAGAATACATTTTTAAATTGTAAATTTCAGAACATTTACAAATTACGGAATCATAAAATCTAATGCCTTGCATTTTCAACTTTTCCAACACCCTTTTCGAAAGAAACCATGGGATGCAAAATTCAATTGCCTTGTTATCGTTGATACGCTACTGTTCTCTTAATAGGTCTTTTCTTTACTAGCTATATTGTAGATGTCCAAGAGCTTTTGTTTGAATCATACAATTGTTGTGAAAATAACACAATGCTCACAGCATATCCATATCCTCACAGATTATACCACTTTTGTTGTCCTGCCACGCCCCTACCCCCACAAAAAATGAAAAGATAAAATGCACAGATCTTATACTCAACAACCAACCCGAACCCCTCAAAAATTCAAAGAGAAAAAAAGGGTAAAGTGCATAATCACATTCTCATTACGTACTTCCAGTAACTAAGCTTTCGTATCTTTGATTTTCAATCACAAAATCCTCTTTCAACAATTATCCAGACAACAGATGAAGTGACACAACTAGTTCTCCCAGTTGCTTCTGATCAAGATACGATACATGATCCATTGAAATTAAATGTCTTCCTAGATCGACCAAATCTTTCGCCTCAAATTTGTATGTCGATTGCAGTTTATCAGCTTCACGGTCTGCTGCCTCAGCTTCAGTAGATAGGAGATTCGCTTCTTCCATATCACCTATTTCTAGTGCGCCAGCCTTTTCAGCTCTAGCAGTAGCAGATGCCAAAAGTAGCTTCTGGTATCTGACCATTGCCAACTCTTTCTCCTTTAATGAAATCACTCCCACAGTCTCCTGTAATCTATTAAGGGTGTCTTTGATTTCTTCTTCAAGCTTCTCAAGATTTAATGTAGACGTGTCCATGTCTATCTGGACGCTCTCTTTTTCGACACATAGTGACTTTGCCTCACTAGCTATTCGTGCCGCCTCCTTGAAATTTCTTGCAGCAGAAGCAACTCTCTTTTCTGCTTCTAGTTCTGGGACTCTTTTATCAATGAAAATAATCCTCTGCTTGAAGGATGCTATCTCTTGCTGGATGCTTGACTTTCTTGAAGATAGTTCCTAAAAACAGTGTAATGAACATTTGTGAACAAATAACTACCAAAATAATTTTCTTTTGCGGGAAAATAAGTGACTAGCTTGTTTTTGGATTTCATTACGTATGGAGTGGGACTATTTATAGTATTCTCAACCTAAAACATATTGAAGCAACTTAACCTGTGCATAACTTCAAATTTAAGGTCTCTGATCATCCATCACATTTCAGCCATATATACAACACACAATTTTAAACACAAAAATCAGTATTAACCTGCAATGAAGCTCTTGCGGCAGAAACCTCCTGTTGAAACAATTTCACATCTCCAGAAAGCTTTTCCTCGTTCTCTGCAAGTGTCAGTTTGTCCTCCCTGGACTTCAATATAGATGACATCAAACTTTTTCTCAGTTTAACTATTTCACGGTATCCTTCAGCTTCCTCTGTAGAAATCCTAGCAAATTTCCTAAGTATTCCTCCCATTTCTTCTTCCTGAGTAAGGAGGTTATCAATTTCCCCCTTCTTTAGAGCCAAAGTTTCAGTTTCTAATTTCACTTGCTCAAGGACAGACTGCAATTTGTCATACTTGACATTAATGCTTGACTGCATCTCCTTAAATCCAGAGACAACTTTATTTATCTTATTTTCTACAGCTTCTAAATTAGAGTCGTTGTCTGCTATCTCCTTTTCTTTCTGTTTAACTAAAGCAAGAAGTTGATCCAATTCACCCATTAACACATCCTTTCTTTTACAAAGGATCTCTTTTTCTCTTTTGTCATCCTGGATTGAATGCTCAATGGTATTATTCAATTCTAAACGTGCTTCATTCATAAATTGTGATTCAATCTCCAATTCCATCTTTTTAACCTCCAAGGCTTCAGATGATGAAAGCCATTGGTCCATTTCTTTTGAAAAAACTGATGTTGCTTTCTTCAGGGTAGAATCTGCATTATTTAAAGCATTCTAGAAAAAAAGGAATATAGTCACATCAGAAATTTTAACCATAACTGATTTGTAAGGGAATGTCAACGAGTAATCAATGTGTTACCAGAGGATGAAACATTAGAATCTGTAACATTTAATTTCATTGATGGGTTTATGTGAAGTTACAATGAAATGCAAAAGCTGTAAACTAGACAAATGTTTCAGATAAGAGTAAAAGGGTGCAATTAAGTTTCCCGCGGATGTATGTTTAACTAACCTTTGCATAATGGTCGAGGAGGATTGCGCATTGTTCCTCGGCAACCAACTGAGAGTCAAGGGCATGCTGCAATTTTAAATCCAAAGCGTCGACAAAGGCATCAGCTTCTCTCAAGGAATTGATGAAAGTCTGTTTCTCCTTTTCGGCAACAGAAAGGTTTTCGCTAACCTTTTCGGCCCTTTCGAAATCTTCAGCTTCGCAGGCTTCTTCCAATTGCTTTTCGAGTTCCATATATTTGAGGGAAGCAAGATTGGCATTCTCAACGGTTTTTCTTCTATTTCTGATGGAATCCTTTCGAGCAGAAGAAGCATTTTTTACCAGTTGACTGGCATGGTTAAGCTTCTCACGTATGGTGGCCTTGATTTTCCGAAACTCTGCCTCAGGAAAAGCCGGAGCATCTTGTTGGTTCAAATTATCATTCTCTGATTTGGAGGAAGATTCAGTAAACGATGTTCCTGCCTCAGAAAACGACGACACATTCCGATTCTCATTCTCTGATTTGGAGGAAGATTCAGCAGATGGTTCTTCCTCAGAAAAAGCTGAAGCATGTTGATATTCCCGATTCCCATTCTCTGATTTGGAGGAAGATTCAGGAGATGGTTGGGAAAGAGTAACAGCATCAGCATCATCAGTGGAAGTGGCAGTGGCAGTGATAATGGAGGGAAGTGTGTCTGGGACCTGAGCAGTATCAGCAGCGCCGAGGCTGTCACTATCAGAAATTGGTTGAGGGAGCGGAGAAAGAGTATGAGGCATGTGGTTGGAATGAAGGGCATCTCTACCATATCCAATCCTCAAGCCAGATCTTTTTCTCCTTCGAGGGGCCTGGGCCTGGGCCTGAGACTGAGCCTGAGTCTGAGCCTGAGCCTGAGCCTGAGCCTGAGCCTGTGTAGCAGATACAGATAGCTGCTGGTGAGATTGGAGATCGTGGTCGGGTTGAGCTAGTTGATCGTTTTGGAGGGGATCCAGCACAAGCGTGAGGTCAGAGAAGAGATTCTCGTCAAGGGGCTGCGATGTTGTGAGCGCATCACTACCATTGTAATTGTGATGTTCGACCTCTGCTTCTTCAACTCCAATTTCAATTTCATTTTCAATTTCATTTTCAATTTGGGCAGAAGGGTTAAACAGTACCATCCCTTCAAACAGCGAATCCATATCATCGCCTTTCTTCCCATCGGAAGCCATCGTCCCACTTCTTATTTCTTCACCTCCGATTTCAGAAAAATTAACTTCCCTTTATATCCTTAGCCCTACCCCCATTCTCTCTATGCATCAAAAACGTCATCAACCTTTAGGAATCAAAATTAGGATGATTAATAAACTTGTAAGTCTGTTTTTTTTATGAAATAATCATTTATATTAAGGCCGTACAAATATAACAGAGTTAACTTTGACAGGAGTTTAAAATCGAATATATAAAAAAATTAAAAATTGATAAAAGATAAAAAAAAAATATTAAAATTATTTTTAAAATTTTTTAATCTACTTTTTCTTTAAGTAAATAGTTTTGTTCCAATTTCGGGTTGAAGATCAAATTATGAACCAAATAGCTTATTGTATTTAAATAATATTATATATTTAGACTTAAATCAGTAGCTAACAAACATGAGTCTTTTTAAGTGGAGGATGTAACGTTGTGGGATGAATTCGTGGAAGAACAAAATCTCATTGCAAAGTTTGTGGACTTTTAAGGATGAAATCCAAATTGAAATACGTACCAACTTGATGTTCACATGAAAAAAAAAATATTTTACATTTAAAATAGTAACAACATTTAGAATAAAAACGATAAAATAATATAGAAAATTAGATGAATATTTTTTTTATGTGACAACAATTGTTTTGTAGCAGATACCACGAGTTAAGTCATAATTAAATTGCGACGTTTGGAGTGTTACATTTTAATGTAGAAAGAGTTGCACCTTAATTATAAAGTATAAGTTTTGTTTCGTTTATGGGTAAACGCTTGATCCAACAATTGATATACGAGTCAATGCCATGAGTTCAATTTAGGTGGGACAATGACTAAGGAGGATAATGTTATTAGGAAGTGGACTTTAAGCCTAACTCAACCCCATAAAACCGGCTCATAGGAATGAGGATTGCACCCACTTATATACAATGAAAGGCTCTCATCTCTAGTCGATGTGGGATCTCCAACACATCCCTCTCACGCCGAGAGTGATAGATAGAAGCTCGTGCGTGGGACTATATATTTTGGGTGGTCCGATAGCGGCCCGATAGCGGGTGGCCTGATAAGCCCAACAAATACTCGCTAGGATAGGCTCGAAA
>Ga0123342_1001042_pt1 | contig 46136 bp, 15 predicted proteins | sample Turbeawhitnodule_FD_89960 | JGI IMG/M metagenome (GOLD analysis project Ga0123342, IMG submission 89960) | Root nodule microbial communities of legume samples collected from Mexico - Turtle bean Mexico white nodule | ecosystem: Host-associated > Plants > Roots > Nodule | place: Mexico: Nepantla...
ACAATCGGTTGTTTCAACTTAGTTTGAAAAACATTTTGCTTTGATAAAATTGAGATGCTAATTGCTTTGAGATTTAATCTAAGGGTTGATTACAACATTGAACTACCCCAGAACAAAGCTAAAGCCAGCACAGCAGCATCAAGCAAAGCAAAGGCTTCATCATCCTTCAAAGGATTTGGATTCTTCAAAACATTGAACACCACTTGGTTCAACAAAAATATTATTACATATACTTTGAATATAGATTAACTTTTCAGGATTTCTCAGTGTAGTTTGGCCAAGAAGATGTGGAACATTATGGAGGTCACACATGAAGGAATTAAGGATGTCAAAAGAGCAAGGAAATATGCTCTTATTTAGGAGTATGAGTTGTTCAGGATGAAGTAGGAAGAAACCATAGCTGAGGTACATAAAAGGTTCACACAGATAGTGAATCACTTGACAGTTTTGGACAAAGTCTTTGACAAGGAAGAGTTGAATATCAAAGTTCTGAAATGTTTGGATAGGAGCTGGCAACCAAAAGTTACAACAATCTCATAATCCAAGGACTTGTCAAGACTATCTACAATAGCTTTGTTTGGAAAGCTGAGAGAACATGAGCTAGAGTTAAACAGACTGAAAGAACAGGAAACCTTTGAAAAGAAAGTCAAAAGCATAACTCTCAAGTCCAGTGCACAAAAGAAGGATTTGAGTGAGGATAAAGAGGATTCAAATCAGAATGAAACCTTAAGCCTTCTTATAAAGAAATTCAACATATTTCTAAAGAAGAAAAACTATGAAAGGTTTCAGCCTATAAAGAGATATGCTTTTAAACATAATGAATATAATTATGCTAACTATACTTGTTCCAGTTATGGTAAGGCAGGACATATCAAAGTAGACTCTCCAAGCAATCAAAATAAGGATAAATCATATAGCAGACAAGGGCAAAAGTTATAAAGCATATATATCAAGGGAAGACAATGACATGTCTTCATCCAATGATACCTCTGCAGAGAATGAAAAGATCAATCTTATTTTCATGGCCAACATAAGGAGACCAATACGCTTGTTGTTATAGGGAACAAGTTAAGAAGTGCAAATAACTTTCTTGAATCAAAAGAAAAAATTTAGAAAAGGAATTGCATGATGCTCAAACAAAATTTGTTAACTTTGAACTAATCTGCTTGCACGCTTCTCATAAATGTGTTGAATCTAGTAAAATGAAAGAATGTAAAAGTTGAAAAATTTAGGAAAGTAAGATAGAATATCTTTTGAAAACACTATCTAAGTTTACTGTGGAAAGAGCTAATCTTGAAATTGTGTTTGATAAAAGTGGATTAGGATATAAACCTGAAAAGAAAAAAAATGTTAAGAAGTTATCTAGTTTCTTTGCTCCTACTAAAACAAAGTATGTCTCATTTAACAGTTCAAAAAATATGCATTCAATATCATGTTTTTACTGCATGAAGAGTGATCATACAGATAGGTCTTTGATGACTTTTTATGGCAAATGCATCACGTTGTCAGAAATAATAATTTGTCCCTAAGGACGGATATCGAACCCACAAGGAACAATTGAATAATCAAGTAAAAGATTAACTAAATATAAAATAAAATAATAAAAGTTTGTTGAGATTTGTTATGATGACAATGATTAATAAGCAAACAAGTTAAAGAGTTTGTTGTTTCAATTGGAAAAATAGAGATTGGGGGTTCATCTTTCTCACTCTTTTGTATTTTGATTAGCATGGCAATATTATGTTCTTTCATTGATATTAATGCCCGTATAAAAATCATTTATATTGATTCCTCGCATATAAAATTATTAACATGCTTCCTAAATATCGATTCCTCACATATTTATAAAAGAACTTATCCTTAAGATCAGAAGTTGATAGCAATTAACATTTCAAATCTATTCCTATCATTCAAATATGTTAAGTATTATCATTTAGGTCATAATCTTATAAGTACTTTCCAGTCAAATTTAAGATTATACCAATCATCAATCAAAAATAGAATATTATGTTTAGAAATCACCTCAATACATAAGGGTTTGAACAAAATAATCTCAATCCCATAGGGTAGAATTAACCACACATGATGACTATTACAAGCAAGGAGAACATGAAAAGAAGATCTAGGATGTTCCTTCTTGACGACTGTCTCCTCTAATGTTTCTCACACCCCATACTCTCCCAATTGGGTTACAATTCACTCAATGGTATTTTCCTCTCAATCCTGCACACCTAGAGTTGTGCCTCAAGCCCCCTATTTAACCAAATTGACTTAGGTTAAGTGAATTCTCGATCAAGCAAGTTTGAGCTCGCTTGGGCAAGTAAAACGTCGAACAACCTAATGTTATTGGCATTGATGACGAGATGGGCTGGTCTGAGCTTGGTGCATGTCGGGGCCGTCCAACTTTTTTTTTAGCTTAGATTATTCTCCTTTTGCCCAATCATCTCCATTCTTCCCTAGAATCCTGAAATTAACACAAAATTTAGGAATAAATCGTTCTTATTTAAATAAAAATCACAAAATATGTAAAAAGGTATAATTTCATAAGTTAGGGGTTATTTTATACTTATTTTAACAATTAATACCCATAAGGGCATGTATTTTAATATGAAATATTATTAAAATTTGGTACTTATCAATCTTGCAGGCTAAAAAATTATCTTGTTCCAAAAAGTTTAGCCAAATGTTTGTCTAAGGAAAGGTAGTAACTCATTTGGACCCAAAACTAAGGGTACCATCTTTATTGGTTTATATTTGTTTTGCAAAAAACAAAGGAGAAAAAGGATTAAACCAGTGGTATCTTGACAATGGATGCTCTAAACACATGACATGAGATCTATCACAATTTTCTATGTTGAAGTTAAAATTAGAAGGGTAAGTTACCTATGGTGATAACAACCATGGGAGGATTCTTGGAATAGGAGATATTGGAACTAAAGCATCACCAATCATCAAAGTTGTTCTATATTGAAAGGTTGAAACACAATCTTCTCAGCATTAGTCAACTTTGTGACAAGGGATATAAAGTGAAGTTTGAATCTGGAAATTGTCAAATATGTAATGAAGACACTGGTAAGGTAGTCTTCATGGTTAAGAGGTTCAATAAAATCTATCTCCTTAATATTCATCATAATATCTTTATGAATAAGTGTCTTATTTCAAAAGATGATGAATCTTGGTTGTGGAATAGGAGACCTGCATATATTCATACTGATCATTTGAACATAATAAAATCTAAAGATTTAGTTTCTGGTTTGACAAATATAAAATTTGAGAATAATAGAATCTGTTATGCATGTCAAAAAGGAAAACACACTAGATCTTTCTTTAATCTCAAAGATGTTATTTCTTCTAAAAAAGTCTTTAGATGTTTTGCATATGGACTTATTTGGACCATCTAGAACTGCTAGTCTTGGTGGAAATTTGTATGCATTGGTTATTGTTGATGATTTCTCAAGATATACCTAAAAATTATTCATTGCTTCTTAGAATGATGCATTTGATGTGTTTAAGAAATTGGCTAAGGTTTTACAAAATGAAACTGTTGCAGTATTAAATCCATTATAAGTGATTATGGGGGAGAGTTTCAAAATGAAAGATTTAATATGTTTTGTGAAAAATATGGGATTACACATAGTTTTTTTTGCTCCTAGAACCCCACAACAGAATGGTGTAGATGAAAGGAAGAATAGGTATCTAGAAGAGCTTGTTAGGACTATGTTAAATGAATATGATATTCCTAAGTATTTTTGGGTTGATGTTGTATACACTACTTCATGTGTTTTAAATAAAACTCTTATTAGGCCAATTTTAAAGAAAACACCTTATGAGTTGTATAAGGGAAGAGAACCTAATATAAGTCATCTTAGAGTGTTTGTTTGTAAATGATTTGTTTTAAATAATGATAAGGATAATCTTGGAAAATTTGATGCAAAATTTGATGAAGGAATTCTTATTGGTTATGCTTTGAATGAACATGCATATAGAATGTATAAAGGAAGGCTTTTAATTGTTGAAGAATTTGTTCATGTTTTTTTCATAAGACTAACAATTATATGCATAAGTCTGTTGAAGATAAAATTGAATAAGGTGATTTAAGAATTACACTTCAGGAAAACCAATCGATTGATACAGAAACAACTAGTTCTATTTCTGTTGAAGGACAAGTTGTCAATCCAGATTTACCCAGAGAATGGAGAAGTCCCAAAGATCTGACTTTGGATAATGTCATTGGGAATATTAAGAAAGGTGTCTCCACCAGAAATTCACTAAATAGTTTATGTGAAGCAATGACATTTGTTTCTCAAGTTGAGCTAAATAACTTTACTGAAGCATTACAAGATGAAAACTAGATTTTAGTTATGCATGATGAGTTAAATCAGTTCACTAGAAATGAAGTGTGGTCTCTGATTCCAAAAATATCTGATATGAATATAATTGGCACAAAGTGGGTCTTCAAAAACAAGATGGATGAACTAGGTGTCATCATTAGGAATAAGGCGAGGGTTGTTGCAAAGGGTTACAACCAAGAGGAAGGCATTGATTATGATGAGACTTATGCTCCTGTAGCAAGGTTGGAAGCAATTAAACTTCTATTAACTTTTGCTTGTATGAGTGGATTCAAATTATTCCAAATGTATGTTAAGTGTGTTTTTTTTTCTAAATGGTTATATCAATGAAGAAGTAATTGTATCACAACCACCTGGGTTTGAGGATCATAAATTTTCAGATCATGTGTACAAACTCAAGAAAGTCTTATGCAAACTGAAACAAGCACCTAGGAAATGGTATGAAAGGCTAAGTAAATTTTTGCTATCTCAAGGATATGAAAGAGACATCACAGATAAGACACTTTTCATTAAGAAAAAGAAAGATGTCATCATTTTTGTAAAAGTATATGTAAATGATACCATTTTTTGTTCAACCAATGAAGTTCTGTGTGAAGCTTTTGTGGAGGCTATGAAAAGTGAATTTGAAATGTCTATGAGGGGTGAGCTTAACTATTTATTAGGACTTTAAGTGAAACAATTGAAGGATGGTATCTTTATTTTTCAAACAAAGTACTATAAGGATTTTTTGTGAAAATTTGAAATGGATAAATGTAACGTTGTAAGCACTCCTATATCAACAAGTTGTCATTTAAATAAAGATGTTGCTAGAAAGTCAATGGATCAAACCAAGTATAAAGAATTTATTGGTTCACTATTGTATCTTATTACAAGTAGACCAGACATTATGTTAGTTGTATGCATGTGTGCAAGGTTCTAATCTGCACCAAAGGAGTCACATTATAGTGCTGCCAAGAGGATTCTGAAGTACTTGCAAGAAACTAAAGAAGTTGGTTTGTGGTATCCTTGTCATGTTTCTTTAAACTTAATTAGCTATTCTGACTCTAACTTTGCAGGATGTAAGATAGACAGAAAAAATACAAATGGAACTTGTCATTTGCTTGGTTCAAGTTTAATCTCATGGCATTGCAAGAAGAAAACATGTGTGGCTTTGTCAATAGCAGAAGCTAAGTACATAATTGTAGGGAGTTTATGTGCACAAACCTTATGGCTAAAGCAACAACTAAGTGATTTTGGGATAATCTTGAATAAAATTCCTTTATTTTGTGATAATACTAGTCTATAAACTTGACAAAGAATCTTATCATGCATTCACGTATAAGACATATTGAGATTAGACATCATTTTCTTCGTGAACATATTACAAATGGAAAATGTGAAATAAAATTCATTGGAACAGAAAAACAATTAGTTGATTTGTTTACTAAACCACTTACAAGAGATAGGTTCAATTATCTTAGAACTAAATTAGGCATAATCAGTTTAAGTAATATTTCTTAATGAAAATTTTAATTGATTAAAATTAATATCAATTGATTCTTTTTAATAAATTGTTATTTTTTAAATTGATTATTTTTGTTTTTAATCAATTCTGTTTTTTTATTCTGTTTAAATCTTTGTGACGTGGTAAAACTTTTTTTTTACTTAATAAACGTGAATTCACGTGATATGTTGTTGGAATTTGGTGTTGACCAAAATATTTCACTATAACTTTTCCGTATCTAGTTAATCAAAACTGTCAAAATGCATTGACCACTATGAGGATAATGTTTTATGCAATTTAGTTCCGATGAAAGTTTATTATGTTTTGTTAAGATGACTATGACAATTTGATAATAAAACTATTCATGATGGTTGTACTAAAATTATTTTCACTTATAAGAAAATAAGTTTGTACTTTATTCTCTATCACCTTCTTTAGTTATGAAAGATAAAGTACATACCAAGTTGAAAATAAAAAAGAAAAGAGAAAGATTGAGAAAGGAAATAGTTTTGCTATCCTAGAAAAAAAAGCTTAGGATATTAGAGCAAGGACAAGAAAAATTAAAATGAAAATTTGAAGAGTGAAGAAATAGGAAAGATAGAACAAAAGAAGACAAATCTTTGTTAGAAAGAAAAGATGGAGAATTAAAATTTGCTAGTAACCTAACTAAAAAAGTCCTTCAAGGGAACTCACATTAATATAAATTCTTCTTCATCAAAATCATCTTCTTTGTTTGAACTTTTTTGTAGAGTTAAGTAAAGAACATATACAAATAAAAGAAACATGACAACAAGTAAAGAAATAAATAAATAAATAAAATCAAGTTAAAAATCAATAAAAAAAAATGTTCTTAATAACATGTATCTATGTCTTTCATTCGATAAAAGGAGTATGAACATTATGAGCCAATTCTATTTTAATAATTACCTTTAAGGAAATTTTCCTTCTTAAGATGCTTATAAATATGCAACTTACTTTGTTGTTGTTTGGTGGCTTATTTACAAAATGACATTTTTTCTAACTTAATATATGCTACATTTACGCTAGATATAATTTAATTCTAATTTATTTCCTACTATGCTGTTATTTTAAATTATAATACAATGTTTTCATGAAATATCTTTAGTTATTATAAAATTCACTAAAATGTAATAATTTTCGAAATTATAATATAAGCTAAATCAGGTTATTACTCTTACATGTGATGTTTTCATTTGTGAAATTATTAATCGTCAATGTTTGATTATTTTTTAACTTTTATGTTTATTTCTCATTTAATTATTTATTTAGTTTCATGCATATTTGCAAACGTAACATTAATGTTAGCGAAACAGTTTTAACCCAATCTTCCTTTCTTTTATAATAATATACGAGTTGTATTAAACTTTTATAACATACATATAAGCTGTATTAATTAAGTGATTACAAAAATACTTGTATGATTTACACACAAAATTAATAGAAATCTCTTTTTTAAAAGCGATATTTCCACATTTTTAATTATTAATTATCTATATTTTATTTTTATATTTTTTATATTTACTAATTCGTTTATATTTGAAAAAAGCCTTTACTCTAAACTTCTTTTCTTTAATAATATATAAGAAAAGGTCAAGTGTAAATTTAATGCTTCACTAAAAATTATTTTTGTGGTTGTAATAGAACTTTAGTTTTAGAAATATTTTTTGGTTCTCTTGCAGCATTCTTGAAATCTAAGATTTCCCTCCACCAAAACTGGATCGGAACGTTTAGAAGTACTTTTATTGCACCTATTTCTTTGGATCATAGAAGAATCACGTGATGAGTTCATAGTTTATAGACAAGTTGAGTCTGTTTAACACTTTGAGTATTCTGCAAGTCAAGTTCATGAAGCACATGTTGGGGAGGAAGTTACTATTATTCTATTTTCAATGAATATCCAAATGCAGTTTTTCAACAGAAATTGTTCAACTCTTTTTTTGTGGTGTTGTTTCTTTTAGCTATAGAGCATTTGCTAGTTTTCTTTTACTGTATGATGTGCCTGTATTAGTTTTTCATCAATCTGTTTCAAAACAACTATTTTTCATCATGGGGAGATCATGTCTTCCCAAATGCAGGCTTGCCAGAATAATGGGTTGGATACAGATGATTTTGGGAGGGTTGGTCATCTTGGTAAGCATTTTGAGTCTCACTAGATTCTACTCAGCAGGGTTTTTCCTCCACAATGAAGACATATGCCAACACTTCTACAATGTGAGAGACGTTTCTGATGGCTTTGATGTCAAATCACTCTCTGAGAGAATTGGAGAAGTGGTAGAGATGTTGGAAACATTGCAGGGAAAGCTTGAGTCAAAAGTGCAACAAATGCAGAAAAACAAAGGTAGCTTGTCGGACAAGGAGTTTTTAGAGGATCAAATAGTTAGGCCTCTTCATAGTGCCAATGTTGCCCTAAGGCAGATTCGGGTTCCAAGGGTTGAAGGGATGAACTCCACAGTGAAGGAGGATCCTTTGATCAATTTTTTCATCACTGAGGAGATCAGAAAGTACATAACCCCAAAGGAGAATAGAGTTGGTAAGATCAACCTATATGGTACAGACAAGGTTTACAACACAATTGGTCATGCCTGTGTTTTGTACAAGAAAGAGCTAGAGAAGTACATGGACTATGACATTGGCTCCTACTGTGATGATGATTGGAATTTGGGTCAGAAGCTTATGCTTAATGGGTGTGATCCTTTGCCCAGAAGAAGGTGTTTGACAAGGGCCTCAAAGGAGTACCAAAGGCCATACCCTATCAATGAGTCACTTTGGAGACTACCAGATGGAAGAAATGTGAGATGGGGCAATTACCAATGCAGAAAATTTGAGTGCTTATCCAGCAAGAACCCAAAAAGGGGTTTCTCAAAATGCACTGGATGCTTTGAAATGGAGAAGGAAAAGCTGAAATGGGTGTCTAATAGTTCTGCTGTGGATTTTCTTATCAGTGAAGTTTTGGCAATCAAGCCAGGAGAGTTTAGGATTGGACTAGACTATGGCATTGGGAGTGGCACATTTGCAGCAAGAATGAGGGAGCAAAATGTAACAATTGTCTCAACTGCACTCAATCTTGGGGCTCCTTTCAATGAGATGATAGCTCTTAGGGGCTTGGTTCCTTTATATGTCACATTAAACCAAAGGCTTCCATTGTTTGATAACACCATGGACTTGGTGCACACCCATGGTTTTATGGATAGTTGGATTGATCTTTTGCTGTTGGACTTTATACTGTATGATTGGGATAGAATTCTAAGACCAGGAGGTTTATTGTGGATAGACAGATTCTTCTGCAACAGAAAGGATTTGGATGACTATATGTACATGTTTCTTCAATTAAGGTACAAGAAACACAAGTGGGTTATATCTCCAAAGTCAAAGGATGAGATATATCTATCTGCCTTGCTGGAAAAACCACCTAGAGCCATATGAACTCAATCAACTTTTTTTCTTCTGATATTTATTTATGTAGATGTCTTATTAGATATGTATGAGTAATCAAGAGTTTTTCTTTCATTTGGATTTTTTTCCTGGTGTTACTGGAACAAATTGCAGAAGGTAGTGGAATGTGATGCTAACTTCTTTTGAGTCCCTGCATAAACCAATCAAATCTTCCCAAATTAGTATCAATTGTATATTTTTACGTGCAAGCTTATGAGAAATATGCCAGTTTTAGTTAAGGGTGGAAAAATATACCAGGTTTAATCTGTTTCAATTTGTACTGGTTTAATCTTTATCAATCCAATTCGGTAGTTGAATTGAGATACAATGTATAAGAGATTTTATATTTTTGAATTATGAATTGTTTAGTACTGTGAATAATAAGATTCACAAACATTAAAAAATTATAATGATAAACATTAAAAGTTTTTCCTCTTCTTTAATGTCTTCAACTTCTTTCTCATTTCCTATTATGGTCAAATGTGCTGCTTCTTCTTTTTCAACTTTAACTAAATAACTAAATAGTTAAGTAACACTCTTCAATACTAAACAATCATCAGATTAACATTGCTTAGTTGAGATCAAATGATCATCAAGATTTTTTGCAAACTTAGGTCAAACAGAGTCAAAGAGCACCCTGAGACCAAACCGTCATCAGATCAACAATACTTAATCGAGATTGAACGATCATTAGAAAGTTTTCTCAAACTTAAACCAAATGGTCAAGTACTATTGTCCGAGTTCAAATGCTCATCGAAAAAAGTATAAATTTTTAGATCAAAATGATTAACCGACATTACTCGAAATCAAAATCAATGGTTGACTTATGCTAAACCCAAATGGGTCCAAACCGAGATCTTTCATTCTTCAAATTAATCCACTTGCAAATCTTCTCGGATTTCGAGCTCGAGAACTTGTATATAGTCTCAATTACAACAAGATACATTCAGACCAATAACCGTTCTTTCAATAAGACACATTAATCATACTATAACTCAAGTACTCATTCAACTCTTCATACTCTCTTATATTCACAAATATAATATATTCATATTGACTTGAACGTCGAAAGAGTCTTTTACGGGTGAACCTCCCTTCTCTCGTCATTATGATTAATTAACATTACAAAACTCCGTACACAAATAAATCTTCTCTTTCCACCTCACAACCCTCCTAATCCATTCTTGTTAAGAACATTTACATATCTTTTTTAATCTTTAATAAATTAATATATTATTTGAAGTTTTAATATAAAAAAATTATAGTATTTTTTAATTTAAATTATATTTTACACACTTTTTTTAATTATAGTAATAAGAACATAAGTTACATGTTAATTTTCTACAAATATAAATAAAATATCAAGTTGCTTATAAGTCTTGCTTGCTAAAACTTTAGTGATTTTTTTTATCTGGTTTAAAGGTTCCGAAGAGGCTAAATTAGTTTACTATACTAGAATAAATATTAATTTTCTATTGAAACAACTATAAAATTATATGAGTTTTAGTTTTAGAAGTCAATTAAATTAGATAATATAAGTTTCATTCTATAAGATAAATAAATTAGCGGTTTAAACTTGTTCAAATTAAAGGCTTTTGTAAAATGGATTCTGAAAGAAAATAAATAAAATAATAAATACAATTAACTAAAATAATATATTTATAAATATGCCAAATATTCTTACAGATAAAAGTTAACTTGTTTATTATTTAATTATGAGATTGGTCTTTTATATTTTATGAGACAACAAATGTGTTTATTTTAAATATATCTATTTTGCATCAAAAGCTAAAGAAATTTATTTTAAATATTAGACTTAGAACATTTCTTTAAATTATGAACTTAACTTTTCAAATATTAACCTGAATGAAACTTTTTTTGTTCTTTTGGTATCGAAGTTCAGATAAGAACATATTTGTTCATGGGTCTTATTGGGCCTATGTGACTACCTTAATCAGCGGGCTTATTTAAATTCCGTTGGAAGCTTTATTATTCCCACCAACTGTTTTCTATTCTTACCACATATTGTGTTTGTTATTTTTCTTTTCCAAATATATCTTTGAGCACATGTGTTTCCAATGTGTAAAGAAAACTCAGTTATATGGATATATGACTATTTCTTCCTGCACCTCCATATGTTCTTTTGGCACCTCCATATAAAACATGAAAATATTTTTTTATCTTTCTTATGCCACCTCCATATTTCGAATTACATAATCCAGAATGGTATTTCAGATTATATAATCCAGAAGTCTGGATTTGATAGTAGCTTCCGGATTATGTAATCCGAACACACATTTGAAAAAAGACTTCTGGATTACATAATTCGGAAGTTAGAAAATACTTCCAGATTATGTAATTCAGAAAGTAATCATACATCTGAAAAAAGATTTTCGAATTATATAATTTGAAAACTAATTATGAATTTAAAAAATGACTTCCGGAAATATTACATAGGAACATTTTTAGAAAAATAAAAATTTATAAAAGTGGGAGAAAAACATATGGAGGTGGAGGAAGAAACAGTCTTGATATATAAGCATGTTTTTTCATCGTGAACAATAACATAAATAAAAATGCGTTTCCATTGTATTAAGAAGTTTGATACAAAATGAAAATACATTTTGTGTATGGTTATAAGATATATAATGTAAATATGTTTTTATTGTGTATTGAAAAGAGTTAAAGACAAGAGAAAAAAAAATTAAAAGTTAAGGTGGAATATTTCAAAAAAATAAAATAAAAGATGGAAAAAGGGAAGAAAAAAAAAAGTGAGAATAGTCGAGCCCAATTTTGCAAACCATTTAACTTATTTATGAAGTAGTGACTTAGGATCAAGAAAAAAGAAATTGATGTACACAATTACATTATAAAAAAAACATAGCATATAAACCTAAACGTAAATAGTAGTGACTTGTGTTTTTTTTATAAAGTGTAGGTATCACTGAAATAACATATTTTAATATCTTCGAATTATCTAAACCTCTTATTTCAAGATTTTTAAGTAAAAGTATTTTTAAATAATTTACAAATTAATGTAAGATTTGAATGTTGAAGTGTAAACAAAATTTTAACATGGATATATTTCGGGAAATATATTTTAAAAAACAATTTAATATTTTAATATAAAAATTACGCGTACTTTATTTTTTTAAAATTTTCTAGTTAAAACATTCTTTATTTCAACACTTTCTAATACAGTCTTAAAATTAATAATTAAGCCATAATTGTATTTAAAATAGTTTATAATCAATATGTTATTCACCAAACATTAAAGCACATAATATTTCATATTTTCAATGTAATCTGATTATGTTTTTAAATACGAAAGCTTTCTAAAATCATGTAATCATTAATCTTATTTGAAAAATGTGTTGTATATGAATTAATATCCGCAAATAAGATTCGTACACAACGATAGAAAGTGTTCTAAGAATGTAAAAATTAATTATAGATACTCCTTGATATAATAAATCATCTGACGAATAGAAGACGATATGATATTCTATGAAGTGTAAGCTTCAATGATTGTCTAATGTATCCATGAACACTATATTGTTGATTTTTCTTCGTGTTTTGGAAGTGTTTGCCTTGATATAGCTTTTGAGACCGTTTGACGAGATTTGGTCACGTTCCACTACTGTAAGACCATTTGTATTCACAGTTGTACTATCTAACACATCTTTGTGTGTACTCTAGTGTGATAGTCTAGTGAATTTTACTCATCTTTCTAATTTAGTGAATCTTTCTCATCTTTCTAATTTATTGAGTTTTGCTCGTATTTCTAATTTTTAGTGAGCGTTGCTCATCTTTCTTGTTAAAATAGTCTAGGCTTAAACTTTAGTATTTGTACATACGTGAGTTTTATTAAAAATCATAACACACTTTATAGTGTTTATTATCATCAAAACATTTAGATTCTCGTGTCACGAGACTGTTTGATGGGTGATAGAACATCTAGAATATTAACAAAGTTAGATTCATCAAATACATGAATCATATCTCCAACAACTTTATTTCAACATAAGGAAACTTTGTTCACATTTGTTTGTCTAAGAAAAAGGTTAATCCTTATGACTCGGTTGTGTCAAAGGTGACATTATCTTGAAAAATCCTTTAATGAACTTATGATAATAGTTAATTAAACTCGTAAGGATCTGATCATATATATTGTTTGAGGTCTATTGCAATTTGATATTAGATATCCTAAAAATTTCACATCAATCATTTAAAATTGGCTCTTAGATAGTTTAACATGAAATTGATTATATCTTAAGATGTCAAAAAATGTCTTTACTGTTTGATCCGTACATGAGCAATCAATAATGTTATTTGTGAAGACAATTGTTGTAAGAGGAAATCAAACTCAAGTCAAACAAGTATACATATAACTTACAATCACTAAAATAGATAAACTTTTTATCATGTTATGATTTTTATTATTTTTATTCTAAAATTAATAATGTTATTAATAATAATATTAACAATTAATAATATTAACAATAACAACAATTAATAATACTAATTCTAACAATAATTAATAATATTAACAATGTTAATTATTATTAATTAATAATAATAATATTATTAATAATAATATTAATAATATTAATATACAATTAATAATATTAATAATAATATTATTATTAATTAAATTATTCAATTAATATTTTCATTTTAATATATATTAATATAAAATAAAAAAAATTATTATTATTATCTTCATCATTATTATTATTATTATTATTATTCTTAATTATCTTTTTAGTACTAAAGGATAAAAATCAATTTCATTCCTCATATACTAAAGAGCTTCATATCACTTATTTTTTTTATTAAAAAGTACAATTTTGAATCCAACTTTTTTTAAAAAAAATTAATGTGTTCCCAACTGTTTTTAAAAAAATTCAATGTTACTATCATAGTTTTTTTTTTTTTATTATTATTACTTTAATTATTATTATTATTATATTATGGATAGTTACCGACAAATTTTAATTAATATCAAATCACTGATGGATTTTTGGTTTTACATATTTGTCGTTACATCAAATTAACAATAAATACCTAACCATTGGTAATTTTTCGTCAATAAATTTATAATTTTTTGTAGTAAAATTTATTAAGAAATTGAAAAAAAAAAAATCATTGTAATGCATCAACAATGATAAAACATTTGTTACTTTAAAGACCACGTACCTCATAAATATGTAAAAGTGAAGGAGGTCTTCTAAAAAAATTTAACTTTTATCAAAATTTTATGGTAGCCTAATATCATATTTATTCATATGATATATAGCCTAATGTCTTTTTTAATTTTTAGTTGCTTTTTTTTATAATGATCAATAACTTTTATGTATTGTTTTTATAATGAAAGATATTTATTTTCATATTCTTTGTTTTTCTTTTTATTTTTTTTTTATTTCTGTTTTATTTTATAATACGATTTTATGTATTGTTTTTATAATGACAGATATTTATCCTCATATTCTTTGTCTTCCTTTTTACTTTTTTGTCCATTTCTGTTTTATTTTATAATATGGTATCAGAGACATTTTTGAACTTATCCTAACGAGAATTTGTTAAACTTATAAGGTCATCCGCTATCGAACTGTTATCAAACCATCCATAATATGTTATTTCATGCACAAACTAAACTTAATTAAGTTTTATTTCACCGAATAACTTTTAGGTATTGTTTTTATAATGAGAGATATTTATCTCATATTCTTTGTCTTTGTTTTTACTTTTTTGTTCATTTCTGTTTTATTTTATAATACGATTTTATGTACTGTTTTTTTAATGACAGATATTTATCCTCATATTCTTTGTCTTCCTTTTTACTTTTTTGTTCATTTCTCTTTTATTTTATAATATGGTATCAGAGACATTTTTTAACATATCCTAACGAGAATTTGTTGAACTTATAAGGTCATCCGCTATCGAACTGTTAACAAACCACCCATAATATGTTATTTCATGCACAAACTAAACTTAATTAAGTTTTATTTCACCCGTATCACATATGCTGACACTACAATATCTATTAAATATGTTATTATATGATTTTTTTTATTTAATTTTGCATATTTTTATTTCTAATAACGATATTAAAATAATTTTAATTTTTTAAAAGTTTATAATATTTTTAATTAAATTAGCTAACTTATAACACAAAGGAAATGCCTCAATCTCACACCAATTTAAACAGTTTATCTTCCTTTCACTCCATTCAAATCATTAATATATACTTAATTTTTCTGATGTCACTCTCCCTCACTTGTTCATTGACACAACTATAAAATAAAACAGTAACATTTTATTTATGTTTTGGTGTTAGTAGATATTTGTTAAGTGATGAGTTCTATTACGTAAGATGGGAATGATCAAATATGACTTATACATCCATTTTTTATATTTAAAATAATAAAATTATATTTTTTATTTATTTTTGTAATTTCTTTTGTTTTTGCTGTTACTATTTATTTAGATCCTTCAAATGATGTATTGTTCGTGATTATATTAAGGGATTGATTAAGATTAACATTTTTTTCAAAAATATATTTTTTAAATTAAAAATTATTGTAAAAAGTGTCAATTTTCTGTTAGGGTTGCATCCCTTATTTCTTTCTATCTTAACTCAAGGAAAATGAAAAGCCCTTTATAAAAAAAAAGAATTATTCTTGTAGATATTTGAGGGTAAAATTCACAATATATATATATATATATATATATTTTAAATAAGTGTTTTCAATAAAATACCTAAAGATAACATCCATAACTATTTTAATTATCTGCATATACTCACTAATTGTAGTTGTTAATAATTCTTATTTGGATACTTCTTTGAAAATCAAATAATGAAAATAAAGTTATTAATGATAAAAAATTAACAATAAAAATTATTTAAAAATTGATTTTAAAGATTATTTTAGACTTAGAAAATTTAAGTTATTTTTTAAGAACTAGTTTTATTTAAGTTAAATTTTTAGTACAATATTACAGTTAATGAAGATGAATATATCTTGTCCGATGTGGTGCATGAATGGAGCGCACGTAAGTGCACGTAATCGCAATGGAGAAATGAAGATTATGATGAACCTTAATTGCAAATGAAGAAAATACAATGACTCAAACATAAAAGAGAGAAAGTAAAAAAAATAGAGAGAAAGTAAAAAAAAAAAAATACAAACTAAATTCTTATTCACTTGTATACTAAAGAGTAAAATACATGGAGTATATAAAAAACAAACTAAGACTTAACTGAAACAGAAAAAGAAAATTGGATCAAACAAACAAAGTCCAATAACTTAAAACAACTACTACAAACAAATCATGTAAAAACTAATTTTTAGAGACCAAAATAATTAGTTGTAATAGTAACTAAATTATAGACCATTTTAGAAACTAAAAAAAATGGTTTCTAAATTAATTTTTATTATTGTTAAATAGTTTTTAAATTGGTATCTAATTAGCAACCAAAATTTTAGAAACTAAATAATTGGTAGTTAAAACCTTAGTGGCTAATTACATACCAATTTAGAAACTATTTAACAATAATAGAAACTAATTTAGAAACCAATTTTTTTTTTAGTTTCTAAAATGGTCTCTCATTTAGTTATTATTGCAACTAATTATTTTGGTTTCTAAAAATTGGTTTTTATTTCATGATTTTCTTGTAGTGAACAGAAAAAATTAAATATATTAACATACAACTCATTTAAATTTATTTAAAGAAAAACTTTATTTTGGAATAATATGTATTAGTGTATATATATAATAGTTTACAAATATGTTTAAAATGAATACTCAATAAATAAAAAATTCTTTTAAATGGGACATATTCTTTTCAAATAAAGGGATAGCTACTTACCCACTCCAACCCACTTTCATCACCATTCTTAAAAAATTCCTTGGTCTATTCAACAGAAACCAAAATAAATAAATAAATAAAAATGGTGAATTCGCCATTAACTTAATAAACTAGACATGCATTTAAAAAAATTATCTTAGTTTTGGCTTGATCGAAACCCTAATGAGATATTTTAATAAAGTAATATTTATCCCCAAAAACTAGGTAAAAGTAAAAGTGAAAGAAAATGGTAGTAATGGAATACAGCTAGTATATAATATAATATTGGTTTTGTTTTTTTGAAAGAGTTTTAGGTACAAGTGGGTGGAGTGAGGACAAGTAATGAGGAATATTAAAATAGGAAAGAGGCATTTATTATTGAAGAAAAAGATGGGAGTGGCAGAGAGCAATAATGGAGATGCCAAAAGAAGATACTATCCTTTTTCTCTTTCTCTTTCTCTTTTCTCATATGTCACCAAATCCAAATCTCAGTTTTGCTTTTTCACCAAAACTAGTGGCTCTCATCCATTTCCTACACTGACTCTGCTTAGCCTGCCAAATGTGTGGCAAAAAGATGTTCAAAATTTCCAAGGCTGCTGTAATTCCACGCCAATCAAATCTCAAATTTCACATTTTTCATTTTTCATAACCAAAACCGATGTAGCCCTGACACGGACACTGATACGATACGGATACGGAGATATGTAAAATCTCAAAAATGTTAGACACGGGGACACAGATCTATATATCATATAATTATAAATTATATAAATTGACAATAAAAATTTATGTATACAAATATGTTTTAGATTATTTTTTGGAGCGGAAAAATGTTTTTTATGACTAGTTCACAATGATTTGTTTCTTAGTTTTATAATCATAGTAAAAATTTATACAATAAAGTTTAAATTTTGAGAAAATGAATGTATTTTTCTTTTTTAAAATTATGTTAGAACCGTACAATAATTGTCAGAAATCTAACAAATACTTTTTTAATTAGACACTTCACGGATATGTGTCCTACAGGTGTCATACGAGTGTCGGTGTTTGACACGAGTATTGGACACCGACACGCCATTTAAGAAGAGTGTCCGAGTTTCATAGACCAAAACTACCACATTCAATTTTTTATCATATTTCATTACTTTTAATATTGTTTTATAAATGTATTGGTTAGGGAGAGACAATTTTATGATATTCGAAATAAGTGGTTTGTATGAAATACACCAAGAGAAAAATAAATACAAGATAAATAAGATGATATTATTTTTATAATTATGTATATTAATTACGTCTCATCAATAACATTACTTATTATAATTTTATAAATTAGTATTAATAGACAAAACAAATGTTTGTTATTATCACTGATAAAATTTGGAGAATTTCTCGCAAGCACACTCTCAATGATAATCGAAGTTTGAACGTTAGAAGAAGGAGAGGGAAAAAATGCAACTAAATGAGAAAAACCAAATAATTTTGCAATAAAATTTATATTAGATATTTATTATAAACTTTGACATATAAAGTATATTTACATTTCAAAATTCATCCATCAATTATCAACTATAACATAAAATATATTGTTTAAATAATAAAAAAATAAAAAAATAAAAAAAACACTCTAAATCCATATAAAAAAACACATTTTCAGTTATATATTTCTTTTTTAAATTGAGGATAATTTTTTATTTATTAAATAAGCAATAACCACGTTACAATAATAGCACATTATATAAATGAAAAATGACATATTTTCTATTAAATTTGACTCTTTGACATAACCGATATATATAGCAAGAGAAATGAATTCACGTGTTATAATAATGCTGTTAAAATAAATTCGACGAGAGAAATTATGTTGATTTAATTTTAAAAACTAAATTAAAATACTCAAACTAGTGAGATAAAATTTATTTTTTTTAAAGTAATAAATAAAACATAAATATTTTAATAAAAAGTTGTATTATTTATAATGATCTTAGTCGGTTTAGAACAAGATTATATGAAAGAAACTAAATTCGAAGATTAAGATGAAAGTTGTGTGAATAAAGAAAGCTTATATTAAAAACAAAAGACCCCACTAAAAATATCCAATTTAATTAACAAGGTCAATAGATAATGAGAACAAAAATCAAAATCACACCTTAATTTTATATTGAAGTGCTTATTTTTTTATTAGAAATATAAAATGATTTTTACAGACCAAGTCACTTAAATTATATTTGCTTTGGTGTGTGATTTGTTCCAACTTTGGAGCCTATTATGAAATTTTCAAGTTTGGAAAATGATGGAAGTGATTATGACAATTCAAAGGAATTTAGGTTTTTTTTTTCTTCTGTGCGTATCTTTTTCTCTCATCCTATTGCACTGCTGCGTTTGCTTTTGCTTCAATTTTACTGATACGACAAATACTCTCAACTTTTTCTCTTTTTAAACCACTCAACTTTATTTGGCATTTCATAAAGTTTTTATTTTTCATCCCCTTTCAAAGTTAAAATAGTACATGGCCTAGAACATGATAAAAAAATTTCTCATTTTACATTTACATGTCAAAGAGCACTACCAAAATTAGTGTTTATCTATTTATTATATTACACTTATTTATATATTTATATGTTCTAACCATATCTCGTTGTTCTAACTAATTAAATACTTAAATAAATACATCTCGGTACTCTAAAGATAAATAAAAGAAAGTCAGATTAATATGAGAATTTATCATAAAAATTATGTTAATTTAAGATTTACAAATGTTGAAGATTCAACTCATTTTTATAAATAATTGACCAACATTATATTAAGGTATATATTTATTAGTATTTATTACATTCAACCACTATATACCAAACTTTGACTAACATTGGAATATCTCTTATTGGTACTTTCAAATTCTAACTGGAGATCAATAACAATACATAAACGCCTTCTGACATCCAAAGAAGTGAAGATCATACTTGATCAAAGGAGACCTTCCGGTCCAAACAAGAACATAAATTATTTTAACTTAATAAATCAACTTCAACTACTAAAATGATAAACTATAAATAAATAAATAAGTGACTTGTTTATATGTGGATCATTTGACTTAAAAGTCATTCAATGGATTCAGTCCTTTGAGAGGTTTGGGGAGAAGGATTTATGTTAAATTTTCTAATAAATATCTGAAGAAAAGTAAACAATGGATGACTAAATTTTAAATGATTCAAGATTAATAATAATATTAAAGAATAAAAGTTTGTAAAGATATATTGGAATTTTATTAAGAAGATAATAAGACTTAATTACCATGATTACTAACAAAATTGACTTAAAAGCGATTTTTTTATAATTTGTTTTGTCATTTTACATTTACATTTACATATCAAAAACCATTAGCAACTAATGTTTATTTACTTATTTCTCTTTATTGTATTACACTTATTTATACATACACGATACTCATATCTCTTCGGTCAAAGTAATTAAATACTTAAATAAATACATCTTGGTACTCTAAAGACAAATTAAGAGAAAGTAAGACTAATATGATAATTTATCATAAAAATCGTGTTAATTTAAGACTTATAAGTGTGAAGGTTCAACTCACTCTTATAAATAGTTGACCAACATCATGTTAAAGTATATATATTTATTAGTATTTATCACATTCAACCACCATACACCAAACTCTAACTAACATTGGAATATCTTTTACACGTACTTCTGAATTCTAATCGGAGACCAATAACAATACATAGATACTTACTAATATCCAAAGAACTGAAGATCATACTTGATCAGTGAAGGAGACCTCCCCAATCCAAACAAAAACATAAATTATCTAACTTGATAGTAAATCAACCTCAACTACTAAAATGATAAAATATAAATAAATAAATGAGTTATTTATATGTGGATCATTTGACTTAAAAGTCATTCAATGAATTTCAGTACTTTGAGATGAATTTAAGTTCTTTAAGAGATTCGTCGAGAATAATTTATGTTAAATTTTCTAACAAAAATTCGAAGAAAAATAAACAAATTAAAATTTTATTAAAAATAATAAGACTTAATTACCATGATTAGTAACAAAATTGACTTAATAACTTAAAAGATTTTATATATATGTAAGCAGATAAAATTTTCAATGATTTATTCAGATGAAAATTTTATTCAGAAACCTATTAACTATTACACTTATTTCTTAGGAATCAATTTAAATATTTACTCTTTTTTGTATATCAAATGAATTAAAGTGTAAATATATTATTTTAAATTTTGTCCCATTTAAAAGTTAGTGACTTGATATAAGGGCCATATAGACAAATCAATTTTGTCCATTGGAATTTCTCAACATTGGCAATGAATTGGGCAAGACTAGCCAATTTAGCACATCAAAACTAACAAGTTGAATGAGTTTATCCCTAAAATAAAAATAAAAGGTACATAGAAATTGTATTAATAGAATTAGGCCATATTATCATATTTAATTAAAAGTTCAGACTCAAAATCATGCAAAAAGTGATATAGACATATATGTAAGTTTATTTAACTAAATAGAAATAATAACATCGTATTATTATTATTAACGTTATATTAAACTAAATGCTTTAAAATGTATTAAACTTATATATTTATTTATTTTTCTTAGTTATTAGACATGTTTATGTACATATAAGGTAAAACTTATTATAATACTATTGGAAGATAAATATATGTTTGTTTAAAGACCTTATTTTTTTTAAAAAGTAATTTATTATTTTATATTGTATATTATAATTTTATAAAAGCCATACTTATATTATGTAATAATTATAAATATTACATAATAATATAAATTTTGTAATTATTAAAAATTTTATTTAGACAAACAACACTAAATTTGTTAGTCTTTTAAAAGTTATAACAAATATGTTATTAAGCACACTTGTAGATCAAGTCACACCAATAAATAAAACCTATTACAAGAAAATAGGTAAAACTCAAGATAGGGTGTTACCAGTTTGGGGGTACTCATTTTTTATTTTTGAAGTTAAATTTATATTTATTTTTGTTCTTATTTTTTCGTAAATAAAATTTGTGTTTTATTGGTTTTTGAACGAGTGTGAGGGTGTATTGGATTTTAGCCTACACATGTAAATAAATATTTGTTGACAAAAAAAATAAAGAAGGAAAAGATATGAAAGAAAAAAAAGAAAGAAAAAATTAAAGAAAAAAAATAAGAAATGCTTAGAGAGACAAAAAGAAATAAAAATAATGTTAAAGTATTTTTTTTAAAAAGATAGTTGTGTTCTACTTACATTAATTTTTGAATTCACCCCATTGCTTCTTTATTCTCTATGTGATTAAGCATCCTATCTTTCATTTTTCCCCCTTTACCTTGGCTCCATTACCGTTTATATATAGACATCTTGATATTTGATTGCATGTTATTCAAATGTTGTTGATATTAGAGTCTTGCTAAGGTTATAGTAGTGTTTTCATGCATAAAGTTCTTTTGAGTGCATATACACAAGTATAAACACCCGAGAGTTGGAAAATTTATCTACTACAGACTATATCACTTGATTGTTACTAATGTGTATGCTTTAATGGTTAAATGTGTTCTAAGACACACATTGAAAGTTGTTTTTGTCACCATAAAAAAGGGGAGATTGTTAAGACCTTGGATGATCCGCGCCTAGACGGTTTATTAAGCCTCTAAACAATCTATTGAGACACTAGACTACCTAACAAGCAGAAAATTATATGTGGAGTTTATGTTTTTATGTTTTGATGATTGCAAAAACAACATGAATATTATTTTTTTGTATCTTGATTATTCTAACAATGTTTTGTCCAACTAGAGTACACAATAAACTCTTTGAACATCTACAACATGTGTTCATGATAGACAATATGATAAGACTTGTTAATTGCATAATAGAATTCAGACTGAATGTTTTATTAGTGATTTGAATGATCTAATAATAATTTTTTGTACAACTGCAGTATCTAGTAGAGCCTTTGAACATCTACAACTCTTATTCATGAAAGACGGTTTGATTGATTGTTCATGATAGACAACTTGATAAACAAATTGAACGTGTAATAGGTTTCTTTAAACAATTATCTGTGAAAAACAAAATCTTCTAAATGTATGTATATGCTAAAAGCAAATTCAACAAAAAGGATATTATATAAAAAAAACAACAAGATTTTATCTGCAAGTTTTGTGGAATAAAAAGATATTAACAATTTGTTTCTACGAAACAAAAATATCTTTATTATCCCTTTCAAAATTATCTTGCTTAAACAAATTTATCAGTTGTGATGTATTGCAAATATCTCTAAATCTTTTTTAAACAAAAAGGAATTGAAAAATTGAAAATATCAAGTACTATGTTTTTAGCATCACATACTTTCTAGAACAAAAATATTTTATGATTATGCTTTTGATTTATTTTTTACTAACTCATATTGTAAATACTTTCGAATTAGTTTCTTAAACATATTAGAAGAAAAAACAAATTGAAATATTCCAAATTTTAAACTTTTTATTTTGAATGTCTAGCACATAAAAGATGAATATATTGCAAAATCTGATATACAAGGCTTTATTCAACATACCATCTTCGAGGAACTTTACCTCCAACTTCATCAAACTTGACTGTATACAACTTTTGATGTAATAGATTTAGAAATAAATATATATAAATTTAAAATTAAATGATATAAAAAAATATTAAAATAATAATATTAAAAGTTATAATATGATTATATAAAAAATGTGAGTTCTCCACATATAATTGAATACCCAACTATTCAACCTCTCTTCTTCAAGCAAGGATACCTCCAACTTCATCAACTTGTTAACAATAATAATATGGCTAAAAATAGCTCTTATATGATCTTGTAGTTTAGATTTAGAAATCAATCTAGAGAATTGATTCTGAAGATAAAAAATAGTTTTGACTTATATAGTTTATTTGAGTTATATTATTGGTGAATTTTGGACACATGGAAAAGAAAGGAAAAGGAAAAATTCAGAAAAGTGTGTGTCACGTGAGGTGGAATCTTTATCTGCAGTCTCATCCTAATCTCACTAGCCAATCCCTATCTTTCCTACTAGGATCTGATTCCTCTCTCTCTTTCTCATGCCTCCTCCTAATAATCTAAACCCTCAAATTGACTCAATCATATTAAATCATACACCTTTTAATATGTTTCAGTTTTCTGCAATCATTCATCGACATTTCACTGTCCTTTGACACTTGAGAATGAAGAACACAACAAAAATGCAAATATACTAATATACTAATTGATTGATATAAGGTATGGTGAATTTGAACAAGAAAAATTTAAACATTATTTTACAAAAATAAATAAACATTTTATAATGAAAAATTGACAATTTTTTTTTTTATGATTGTTGATATATTTATAATTTTAACTTTCTCTCCTTTTGATAAATAAAACAAAATATTTTTATGGGTTTTTGTCTAATTATTTAGGATTTATGGACCAGACAAATATTTCTATCTCAATTTATGGTAGACACCAAATATTCTTATCGAGAATGGATTAGCAGAATTTCGAGATAAAAAGATTTTTCGATGAATCAAACTTCTTAGTGTTGAACGATAATTAAGAAAAAAAAGAAGTTTTGCAAAATACTCTATGGTATTTAAGTCATTAAAAATACATAATATTTATTATTTATGATTACAAGATAAGTTAATATTTTCTAAAAGTGATAATGTATATCATGTATAATATAAAAAGTTGATAAAACATTAAAATAACTATGATGACCATAAAGATATTGTTTAATTATATGATTTGGCTTAATTGCCGCTCAGTTATAATATTAAATACTTACTTATTAAGTTAAATTGTAACAAGCAACAAATGTATCTTCCTTTATATGGATAGTACATAAAAAATATTTATTAAAAGTAATACAAAATCTATAAAAGTTCAATTAATAAAATAATTCATTAAAATCTTTATGATTTTGAAAATTATTATTCTTTATTACACTTTTAAAATCTAAACAAATTTTATTTCCCGATAAAAAAAATCTTGATACTATTGATTGAATATTATATAAAAAGCAGTCAATCTTTAAATTGTTTTATTAAATACCATAATACATTTTTTAATATTTTAAAACCCAATTAAATACACATTAATTAAAAACAAAATTCGTAATCTCTTCTTCGGTTCGAATTTGGACAAATCGGACACTGAAACGGGACACATCATTTTTCTTTTCTTTCTTTCCTTTGTCGGAAGCTATAAGTTTACAATATTTTTTTTTAATCTAAGAATATGGTTAAGAATTTGTTCTACAATTATATAATAATAATAATAATAATAACACCAATTTTTTTAAACATTAATTTCTTAAATGAGTGTCTAATTTCTTAAAAAGATTAGTTTTCAATTTTAAATCTTATAGTTGTTAAAAGAAAATCATGCATAATTTTTAGTGGGTTACTATGCTTTTATTTTAAATTTAAATAAGTTTTGGACATCTCTAAAATTGATCTGGTTTCGCAAAAAAAAAAATCAGTATTTTATTTTTAACTTTCAACAAATATATTAATTTGTTCCTTGACAATAACTATGTTATTTTTGAATGAATGGTATTGACATGTAATAATTATAGTAATATATAATTCAAATTATAACATGCTTATTAAATATTGAGAATAAAAAAACTGATTTTTTTTTATATGAAAGCTTTTGGTTAATCCTTTATTTTACCACTTTGTTATGATGATGATTATGAGGAAAAGGAAGAATATACCATGATATGAATGGTTAAAAGAGAAACGAGATTAGTGGTGATAAGGGAAAAATAGTTTGACTAATTGGTGAATTAAATAACTCAAAAGGTAGTCATAATTTCTTAAAAGGAAGAATGACAAAAAAATATTATCATTATAGTATAAAGACTTTGGATACATGCATTGAACTCAATTTGAAGCACACCTTTAGCGTGCAATGGATTCATGCATGCAATTTTTCTTAATTTTTCATTTTGTATTCTATTTATATTCACAAATGTATACGTACTTGGTGCATGGTCTGCACAAATTTTAAGTTTATATATTAAAATTATTTATTTATTATGAATTTTATTTTTATATAAGTTTTGTGTGCAAAGTGAATACATATACCTAACATCCTAATAAATTAATATTTTATTTATTTTTATTTTATTTTAATTAAAAATATTATTATATTATTAAAAGCAGCTGTCAAGTGTAAAGAAAAGTTTTCCAAATTCTTTTGCTGGAGACTAATAAGAAAGAAATGTAGTATAAGTAGAGTTTCTTTTAGATTATTTAGTTTAAAAATTAAATAATAATAATTTGTTCTTATCCAAAATGAAAAATGAGTTAGAATCGTTTGAGGCGGATGATCGAGTTGTTCATGGAGATAACTTTTTTATGAAGAATTGTTAAGCTTTAATGATGAAAATTGAGTAGTGATCTACTTATAAATAAAATTTTACAACACTCAAGTTATTAAGAATTTTTAGAGAAATATGATAGTATTTAAGTGAGTAAAAATTAGATTGAGTGTAATCCATGAAGAATAAAATTGCATTTATAGGATTTTGGGCCTAAAATATGGTTACTCAATATTGGGATGAGTAGTGTGTTATCAAATATTGAGTTCATTTTTGTTATAATAAAAATTAGTTTTCAAGTGAATCCAAGTTATTTGGATTTGTAGGTAGTTTCTCCAACTATATCAAGTAGATATTATATTTTTAATATTTTTCAATACTGTATAATACATAAGCCCCCCAAGCTCAAGAACTCAATTGAATTACTTTGATCGAAGTGTTGAATTACTTTGATCTGAACATCTCATTGTGTTCGTTTTTTTAATGTATTAACCAAATTAATTTGATTCAATTAGTTGAGATAATAAGATGACTTTGATTTGTTAAGTGGTGATAATCGAATTACATTGATCTGATTATATCCACTAATTAATTTACTTTGATCCGATTATCGAATTACTTTGATTCGATCAGTGGTAGTAATTTATTTCCAAACAACTTTGAATGATGGTCATTTATTTTCAAATGACTTTGTGCTACAATTCATTGTAAAGGTTGTTTATTTTCAAATAAACTCGAATTTTGATGGTTGCTTATTTTCAAAAGATATCGTCCTATGATTTGATATAGTAACCATTTATTTTCAAAAGATCTCGAATTGTGATGATCATTTTTTTCAAACAAATGTATTGCTTTGATCCAACGTAGTGACCGTTTATTTTCAAACGATATCAGATAACTTTTCTTTCATTCAATGTGTTGGTTGTTTATTTTCAAACGACTTCGAACAACTTTGAATGTAATTTCTTAAATATGAAAAAGAAAATTTTATTTCAAGAATGTGCCTCATTAAAATCTTGCTCGGAAAAACCCTCCTTAGGGACAAATACTGAGTTAAGGAAAAAGACTACATCCTTCCATTACAATAAGTTGAATCAACTATAGTATATTTTTAAGTTGTATTATACCTTGTTGAGAGATAACAAAACCAAGGAATTTTCCTCCGCTTATCGTTGTTGTATGGTTACGATAGTGTGTTGGAAAATGTCCTTGTTTTTCTAGAAGAAAAAAAATTCTTGAGTGTTTTGATGAGTCCATCTTAAGATTTAATGAAGTCATGGTGATAGTTTGGCTTCTAGTAAGAGTGGTATGGGATGAGTTTTATTGAGGCTCCACAGTAGGCGCCAAATATTCTTAGTGAAGCTGAGTTGCAATAGTTTGAGGTGGATGACTGAATTGTTATAGGGAAGTTGACCTTTTTGTGAAGGATTGTCGAGTTTTAATGATGAAAATCGAGTACTAATCTACCTGTAAAATACTCACTTACATTCAAAGTCAGTAAGAAGTTTTAGAGAAATATAATAATATTTAAGTAAGTAGAATTGAGTAAGTAAAAAATAAATTGAATTTACTCCCTAAAAAATAAAATTATATTTATAATTTTTTGGACCTAATAAAATATAATCAAATATTGAAGTAAGTATTTGATGGTTACGGATAGCATAAAATATGTGAAAAAGAAAAGAAAAGAAAAGAGAAAACTTGTAACTCACTAAATCAAGAAACTCTCTTTTTTATAGCAAAAGTCAAAATTACCCTTTCTTCAGACACTATTTCTGCCACACATATGTTTCTCGCTTCTTCTATTTTATGTAACATTCACGTATTTCTTTTCCTATATTTTATGGTACATATCTTCCCCTTTGTTATCTTTTTCCTTCGTTTCTTTATATTTTTTTCCATCTTCTTTCTATTTTTCATATTCTCTTATGATAAATTGACATTTTATGATGATCAAATTATTTTTATATCTGAAATTAATAATATTTAGCATGTATTGTTTTAACAAAACTCAAATTTCAAGTTAAATTGCGATAATCATGCTCAAAAGGATGAAAAAAAGTAAACATAGTTAATACTTTAAATAGAAAGCACGATCATACTAGCAAATAAGCATATAAAAAAATTCTAAAATAGATATTTTTGTCTACCTTTATCAAGGAATATTAAAGGAGTTATTGTTTCATGTTATGATTATATTTTTGAGAACTTAATTCACAAAAATATTATGATGAGGGAATATTCTTAGAAATCGAGAATATTCTTTAAGTTGTAAATAAATTAGAATAAAAAATGGAAGTTACAATGAAGCTTACTGTACCGGATCAACATGATCGAGACCCTGCCCAATACCTGAGAGACTTGGCCGACGACCCAGTTGGTTGAGACCTTCGAAGACTTGGCCGAGACGACCAAGATCGGACAAACCTAGCCGATGGCCGACTCGTACCTAAGGTCGATGGCCGACGGCCAGTCCTGGTTACCCTTAACGCTCAAACCAAGGTAAGCGAAACTAATCCATCATTAAGAATTAGGTAATGCAATCCTAAGAGGTATCCACCTTGATAAACGGGCCCAACAAGGTAGGCCCATTAGAATAATATAAATAACACGCATCCCAATGAGTAAGGTACGTCATTTATTACTGTTCACCTACCAAAACATCATCACCCGCTTTACTGACTTGAGCGTCAAAGTGCCTTCGCAGGTACGCCACCATCCGGTGTTCGCCCGAAGACCAAGTGCCGAAGGAGAAGCAGGAGGACGAGAAGAATCCCAACTCATCACTCAGTCACCTGCCCGACCGAAGGAAGGAGAAGAAGACTTCAGTAGTTTTCTAAGTCCCATCTCCCTAGTAGAAACAATTACAATGAGTGTATGTATGTTATTCACTTCTCATTATAGGAATGCAAATAATACAAATAATTATAGGAATGCAAATAATACAAATAATGATATGTAACTTTTATAAGAATAAAACATAGTTAAAAATATTTTAAATTTTCTTACAAATGTAGAAATACACGTTCTTTCTCTTTGATATCGTAGATGCAAAAAATTTCTCAAAGAAACTTGTACTTATTTAAATGACACAACCATGCTCCTTATAACACGATGGTGTTGAGATAGAAAATGAAAAAAAGAGAATCGTGTATTGGAGTCGAAATTTTTAAGAAAATAATTTATTTAATATTTATCATCGTTTACACATTTTAAAAAATTTATAATAATAATTTGTTTATTTTAAATTCGAAATTAGAAATTTTGATTTAAAATATAGGATTTTGAAAATTTTTATATTCTTAAATTCATGTATATCATTTTTAAAGTGTTCTTTTAGCTTCGGTTTCAACTCACACACTATCAACTAGACCAAAATCTTAATATTGTAAGTACTGTTGGAGTTATCTTTTTTACCAATATAGACTAGTGATATTTTCTAATTGACATTATTCAAGCTTTCATAACATTAGTATGTTTTGCTGGTATCTCAAATACAAAAAATTCTTTTGACATAAAATTGGTTTATTTTAAGTTCATATTAGTCAATGTTGTTTATCAATCAATATTTATGAGAGCTACATTTTGATTAGGTTTTTGTCAATTTCGTCAAAATAATTTTTCTATCTGACATCAATAAAAAAAGTTGATAAAGAAAATTATAATCAATGATATAACATCCTTTAACACATTTTGTTATAATTTATTGTTTGTAGCTCCCATTTATTAAAATTTGATCACACCTTGAAGAGGCTGAGGAGTCAGGGATTATTTTTACCTTATCAGATTTTAATACAAAGTAAGTTTATTTTTACTCTAAATATTCCTTCATCTTTAATTTTTCATATGATTTGACCATCAATCTTGGTGAGGTCAATTGAGAAAAGTGCTTCTCTCAACTTGGTTAAAATTATACTAAATTTGGTGATACTTGGATACCTTACTCTAGATCTTCAGATTTTGTAGTGACTCCCCTACTTAAACTGAAAATTCCTTGGAATGAGAAATTACAAGTAAGAGAAACTATATATGTTTTTTTTTTATAGAATTGTAGGATAGCTTATTTATATACGAATTTAATCTAGTCACTGGATTATGCATGTTAAAATATAAAATTAGTTAAACTAAGTTTGAATTATTGAGATTGTATTGAAATGATTAAAGGGTAATGTTTGAACAAATTATAGTTTTGATTGATAATTTTGGATTATTTAGAAGTTATATTATTAAAATGTTTATGAAAAGATCTTTGAAAACACATTTGATTCCGTTTCTTAGATTGATTTTCTGATAGTTTCATCCAAACGAGACAATTCACACTCAAGCAAAAACAACATTAAAAATCAACCCTCTTTAGTCAAATTCTAGCTCAAGCTAAAATATTTTCGCTCAAGCTAAAATATTTTCGCTCAAGCTAAAATATTTTCGCTCAAGCAAGCTCATTTTCGCTTAAGTTAAAAAAAATATTTCCTTTCTTTTCTTTTCTTCTTGTCTCTTTAATGAATTGGATTATGTATGAATGTTTTTATAAATGTAAAGTGAATATTAGTTTTTCTATTCAATTGATTTATGAATTATTTTAGATGATATGTATTGTACGAGAATGGTTAATGAGAATAATGAAATTTGTATGAAATTAAGTTAATACATTTGGAATAATGTATAAAGTGTTGTTTGATTTGTGTATTACGTATTAAAACTTATCTTGTAACAAAGATCCTCTAACTTCACTGATGGTCTAAGTCACATAGACTAAGGTATTAGGTGGTGAGAAGTTGATGAAGGAGTTATTGCACACTGTGACGTATGTAAATGCATGATCTGTGTTGTATTTAACTTACCCTAATACAATGGTTATTGAATTTGCTTGTAAATCTAAGTACTGGATTGGGTTAGATGTTAGTCTCTGGTAAGACATATTTAACACAGATCTTCTAAAAAACGTTAGTTGATATTCTGGTTGTTGAATGTTCTTGATGTATAGATGCATGTGTGGTCCATATGGTTGTTGAATTTTCTTGATGTATAGATCCATGTGTGGTCTATATGATTGTTGAAGTTCTTCATGTATATATCTATATGTGGTCTATATGGTTATTGTATATTGGTATTAGAATGAAATTGGATTATTGTGAGTTGGTACAAGGATTTTGTATGTCTATGTTTGATTAAAAAGAAATTTGGTTATTTATGAATTACTAATCTAATTATTTCGTTTTACTTATATTTTCATATGTTAGAAATTTATTTCAATAGAATACCCTGACATGTGTTTGTTTGTATTATGAGTTGCGATGATTGTACTATATACATGAGTATATATAAGTACATGTGCAGGAACAACATCTAGAAAGGATAGATTTATTTTATTTTGATCCTCCTTTTGTAAAAAATTGTATTTATAGTTATATGATATGTATATGTAATTTTACATTTGGAATTACTATAAGCTTTGTGCATGACCTTTAATGGGTTTATAATATGGTAGGAAGTGAATTTTTGGGGTGTTACAATGTGTGTGTTTTATTTCTTAATACTACTATATTCTTTACATATTCGGTGCGAACATATTGATTAAAAGATTAATATTGATGGTAGGAGACATATAAAAAGTCATATATTGGTCCTTTTAGTATGACTAGGTGATGGAAGCACCCTTCAAACGTCAACGGAAGACTCAAAAGAACGTAAAACTTTTTTCCAAGCTTTAAAAGAGAAACTTGGGAGGTTTCCACTTTCAAGAAATTTTCCTTGGTGGATAATCTAGGAGAATGATACTCACATTTTTAAGTGACTTTGAAAAACAAGACAAACTTTTATGCAAGTTCAATTCTTATTCATTTTCAAAGTGAGTACAAAGAGGGGGTAGACTTCTATTTATAAGATGAAAGACTTAAAACATTTTATGCACTAGGGAGTGCGAGACTAATTGTGAAAAGTGCAGTTGCACTGTATTTTCGTCACTCCATGCAAAGTAAGTCTCACATTGCTCAATTATTTGATTTTTCAAGTGTTTATAAGCTTCAATGCTCCTCCACTTGTTGTTTGGTCATGTGGCCTTGTAGGAGAACATGTAATCTTTCTTATTGCCTCTCGAATTATGGTTTTTGACATCCTGCACATTGACTTCCAATTGAGGCTTAAACTCTCTAAATGAGGCCTATTCAAGTCCAAATTAAGTCCACCTATGTATCTATTCTTTTAGACAACAAAAATCCTAGTTCCTATACATTTTTACAAGATTAAAAAGAAGGAAAGAATTTTAATATTCTTTTCTTAATTGTTGGTTATTCCTTTGTGAGGATTTGTCTTCTCCATTCTTCTTAGTCAACAATGTGGTGGCTGGATGGTTTTCCATCACTAGGTCTTCCATATCCAAAACAAATGTCAAGGTTGATAGGTTTTTTCTTCAAAAAAATATTCCCCAAAAACTATTCTAATGAATGTAGAGGAATTTGAAAAGTTTGGTGCTCAATCTATTTAAGTTAATGTATTTAATTTTATCATTTACAAGGCAAAATAGGAAGGTAATAACAAATATCATAAAATAAACATCCTATCAAAACAAGATACAAATAACATTTCATCAATATAATTCATTTTATTTTTTATTAGAAAGATTTGAGAATGGGTAACAAAATAAGACAAGATGACATCATCTTGAATAATATAAAAATAACAAAAGAAAGAAATCCTTTTGTATTCATACGCACCTAATAAAAATAATAAAAGTCTTTCAAAAAAGAATTGTGAAAATATTTTGACAGTGTCTTTATTAAGTCAAAATCAATGTTTGACAATATCCCTTTGGACTTCGAATTATAAAAATATTTCAAAGTTTTAAATACGCAATTCAATCATTCCTTTTTATGTATTTTATATGTTTCCACGTAAATGTGAGAAAATAAAAAGTATAAAGGATTCAAATTTCTTCCATCGTAAGTAAAATTTAAAAATTTCTAATTTTAAGTGATAAATTTACTTTTATAAATTTCTAAAGTTTCATTTTTTTTAAAATTTCTAATTCAAAGAATATATATTATTATAAAATAATAAAAACTTTGATATAAAAAATTATCCTCAAAAAATTTTCCTATATATTATGAGCGATTAGCAATTCTAAGAAAGCGTTGATGAAAAAAATAATGAAATTAAAATTTGGCAAATTTAATTATTTAAAAGGTGGTATAAATTAATTCTTAAAAAGTTTCTAACCTTTATAAAAAAATTATATAATTTTATTGAAACTATCAACGATGGTATTTTAATTATTTTAAGTTGTTATTTTTTTTTTAAAATATTTTAAATGCTTTATTAAAACTATTAACTAACAGACAAAGAAAATTAAAGAATTAAACTCATGTATTAATATTTATTCTATAAAACTGTTAGAAATCATTTTCTTAAAATATTAACTTTTAAAATATTATAAATGCTTTTTAGGTAAAATTAATACTTTCAAATTTAACGGTCTTAATTATTTTAAATTGTTAATAGTTCCTTTTTGAAACGTTAAACTATTAAAACACGTTTAAATTTCATATACTAAAAAAAATCAATAAATAGAAAAAAGACAAAAAATAATAATTAATTGTTATAGGCATTAAATTAAACACCATTTTATAGACTAAAAGATTTTTTTTTTTCTAAAAGAAGTTTTATTATTGTTAAATAATTTCTAAATTGATATCTAATTCGCTACTAAGGTTTTCGCTACCCAATTTAGAAACTATTTAATAATAATAGAAACTAGTTTAGAAACAAAAAAAATTATTTTAATATCCGAAGTCTTTAATTTAGTCACTATAGCAACTAATTACTTTTTGTCTCTAAAATTAGTTTGTATTTAATGATGTTCTTGTAGTGATAGTTGGATTAAAATATAATAACTTTCACTATGTAAATGTTTCTCTATATTCTTTACAAAATTTAAAAATGTTAAAAATGACCACAAGTAGTTTAAAGGAGATAAAATATAAATATTTTATTAGTTAAGTTAAAAAGTTTATAAATAAAAAATTTAACTATTACTACAAGAAAATCATTAAATAGAAATAATTTTTAGAGACAAAAAATAATTAATCACTATATTGACTAAATTAGATATTGTGTTAGAGACTACAAAAAAATCATTGGTATGTAGAGTAGTTATTATTATTATTATTTGATCGGCAAGTAATTTTTATTATTAATAATCAGTTTTTAAATTGATATCTAATTAGTTACTAAGATCCTATCTACCAAGGTTTTAACTAGCAATGTTTAAACTACCAATTGCTTTAGATTATAGATTTGGTAGTTAGAATCTTAGTAACTAATTAGATAACCATTTAGAAACTAATTTATAAATTTTATTAATAATAGAAGTTACTTTAGATACTAAAAATTTTTTTAGTCTCTAAAATAATATTTAATTTAGTCAATATAGTGACTAATTATTTTTTGTCTCTACATTTAGTTTTTATTTAATGATTTTTTTTAGTGTATTCTTACTTCATTTTGTAAAAATATCATTTTTCTAAAATCAAACTTTATCTACCTTTTCTTTGAGATTCTAAGTTAATTGTTCATCATTTTCCCTACCTGAGTCTATCTTAGTGAAGCTAGAAAAGAGTGAAAGATATCCTCTTGATCATATTTACGTTTAATGCAAAATTTTCTTTGTCCCATTTTTCTTTAGTTGTTTACATGTAAGTGATTTGCATTCTTTAAGAGATGTGTGTTGCATGTAGAGTTTGAAGGAAAAAGTCAAATCTCTACTAATCTAGGGTTGTAGTGATACCTTTAATTTGATGATCATAACTTTTTGTGAACATGTTTGAGTTTCTTGTGTTAAAAACAGAGCTTGTTAGAATTTAGCTTAAAGTAGTTAGATTTTTCAGGTAAGGAAAATCACCCTTGATGATTTTTGAATTTGGAATAAGATTTGGTTTATTTGTGAGGGTTTTAGTATGATAGTTCTTATGTTGCATGTTTTAGATTTGGATTTTTAAGTAACTTTGAATACTAAATTGTTGCATGTTAAATTGGAGTTCTCTTTTTAACTTAGTTTTAAAAGTAAAATAAATTCATTGATTATATTTTGTAAGAAATAATGTTATGTGTTAAAGTAAGAATTAGTTTTAAAAGTAAAATAAATTCATTGATTATATTTTGTAAGAAATAATGTTATGTGTTAAAGTAAGAATGTTGTTTTGAGTTAAAAGGGTTTAATTATGTGTTTTTAAGTTATAGATAGTTAATTGGAATAGTTTGAACTCATTAATGTTGTTAAAGTGTTGGCATGATGAAAAATTATGCATGTCCATATATTGAGTGGAGGTCTACTGGTATGGGCGAGACCGACACTTGGTCTCCCTGACCGAGACCCACCCAGCTGCTCGAGACCTTGTCTACCTGACCGAGACCAAGGAAACCTGGTCGAGACTTGACCGAGACGACCAAGACCAGGAAAGCCTGACCGAGACCCGAGAGACTTGGTCGAGACCACGAAAACTTGGTCGAGACGAGGGGAATCGCCACGGTCGGCCTGGTCGGCCGACCCATACATCCATTAACGCTCAAACCAAGGTCAGTGAAGCTAATCTGTCATCAAGGATTAGGTAATACATCCATAAGTGAGATCCACTCCACTAATCAGCCCCAATAAGGTAAACCCATTAAAATAATATAAGTAGCACACATCCAAGGAGAAAGGTACGTCATTTATTACTGTGCACCTACCTGAATACCGATCACTCGCTTTACTGACTTGAGCGTCAGAGTGCCTTCTGCAGGTACCCCCCATTCAGTGTTCACCCGAGACCGAGAGCCGAAGGAGAAACATGAAGACGAGAAGGACCCCAATCAAGCACCCAACAACCAACCCGACTGAAGGAGGAAGACGAAAACTTCAATAGTTCTTTAGGTCCCATCTCCCTAGCAGGAACATCTACTTTAAATTGAGTTGTGGTATGATTTAAATTAAGTTTTGAATATGGATTACATGAGTAAAGATAGTCTTGTCAAAGTAAAATATGGATTGATTTAAGAATTCCAGGTGAAGGAATGTTGTATTGAGCTTGAATGATCCAAATTGAGTTAGAATGAGTGGAGTATGGTGTTTGAACAATTTGTAGTTATATTTAACCATTTTAAGTTTTTTTTAGAACGTTGCATACATTATAATGAAAGTGGTAAATTTTTAGCACTATTTTGATTTTGTTTCATAGATGTTTTAAATGATATTTTCGTTCAAGTGAGATTTTCTCACTCAAGCAAGGATAGAAACGAGAGTCAAGTCTCTTTCCTTTATCAGAATTTTGGTAAAGCGAATTTTTCCTCACTCAATTGAAATTGTGGTTAAAAGTTTACAATGGTCTCTAGTCAATTTTCGCTCAAGTAATAGAATTTTTTTGCTCAAGCAAAAATAAAGCAAGAAACCACCTTTATTCTTGAGTCTATTTTCATTCAAGCAGAAATCCTTATGATTTTGTCATCAATCTTGATGGGGATAGTTGAGAAAAATTATCCTCTCAACTTGGTTAACCTCATTGAAATTTGTTTATATTTGAATACATTTCTCTAAGTCTCTAGAGTTTGAGTTTTTTTTTTCCTGCTTGACCTGAAACTTTGTTTAAAATAAGAAATTTCAGGTTAGGGAAACTATTATGTTCTTTTTTATAGAACCTTGGGATAGATGATTTGAATGTGAAGGTGACATGACCACAATATTTTGAGTTTTATATAGGATTGTAAATTATTGAACATGTTTTAAATGTTTGAGTTTGAAATGGGATTTATATAGTTTGATTGAAGAATTTGTTGTATGTTCTCATTTTGTGTTAGATTACTACATTTGACAATTGTAATTATTAAACTAATTTTAGATAAAATTTAGAAAATAGGTTTGTTTTGTAGCATGGGTTGATTTTCTAATATTTTCGCTCAAGCGAGTCAATTCTCGCTAAAGCAAGTATAGCCCGACAACTAAACCTTGTTTCCAACCATGTTTTCTAGAAAGTGAAATTTTTTCACTCAAGCTAAAATATTCTTGCTCAAGCTTAAACATTTTTTTTATTTTTTTCTTGTTGTATCTACAATGGATTGAATTATATATGAATGTTCAGTTTAAATATGAAATGAATATTAAGATGTATATTTAATTAGTTTTGTATTTTTTGTTTAAATAAGTTATATTATATGACGATGCTAACTGATATTGATGGAATTTGTATGAATCTGTGGTTACATATTCAGATAATATGTGAACTATTGTTTGATTTGTGTATTAAGTATTGACACATATGTTGTCACAGAGATCACCTTGCTTCACTAATATCCTAAGTCCATAGATTAATATACGAGGAGGTGAAAAATTGAAGGGGAAGTTCTTACACATTATGATCATATGTAGATATATGACTTGAGTTGTAATGAACTTATCTAATTCATTTTCTTAGGTTGTAAATATAGGTATATATGTCTTGTATATTGAATCAAATGTTAGTTTTTGATAAGTTATATTTAATATAAGTCTTCCCTGAAAGATCAATTAATAATTTTTTATTGAATATATTTTATATATAGATCCATGTGTGATATATATTATTGTTATACAAGGACATTTGAAAGAAATTAAATGAATATGATATCTCAATTAAAATATTTTCTTTTATATACTTTTTTTTTTATTTTAATAATTTATTGTTATATGTTTTTTAATGAAATGGCAATGACATAAAAGTTATGAAATAATTTAAGAAATATTTTTTCAATGATTTGAAGATATTCACTTGATTTAAGAGAAAATTCAAGGTATATTTTTATTAATTAATTTTCGTTCTTTTATTTTTTTATTTCTTAACATAACACTTCTCGGAGGATTTCATCTGCAAACTCAAAGTTTATGACTAAACCGATATTACACACTATCATTTTGACTATTGCATTTATTTTTCTAGTTGCCGTAATGAGATATTATAATAATTATTCTATTATAATAATATATTATAATAATATCTGATTATGTTAAGAAATAAAAAAATAAAAGAACGAATATATTCCCTAAACGAATATATTATTATTCTATTTAATATATTATAATAATATCCCAAGAAGAAGAGTAATATAAATATAAATAATAAACTTATAAATCACATAATTTCATTCAACATGTCAAACAACAAACTACAAAAATTATTTTATAATATGTTGTAAAAATTTATTCAAATTCATTTTCTTTCATTTACTATATATAAATACAAGTTTTCCTCACATTTCGTATGATAAAAGAAAAAATATAGCGTGGCAGATTTAGTTGTTATTTTAACACGATCTTATCTTGCTGAATAGAATAAAATAAAACAACTCATAAAAAAAAGAAACTTTGTGGGGAAGAAGAATCCCGAAAAAGAGGATATAGTAAAAACGGCCACACCAATCACCAGAACAATGATGAAACGACCCGGAAACTGGGTAAGGGTAAGACCGTCTTTTCACATCCCTCACACTAGTCACGGACGGCCCTAAAAAAACTCATAACAAACCCTCCTCGCATACACCTCCACCCTATAAATTCACCTGCGCCCCCCTCATTCCAATCCACACGCAACTCTTTCTCATTACGTTTCTCTCAACGCCTCTCCCTTTCTCTCTTTCAATTCTTCTCTTCTGTTGATTTCTAGGGTTTGCTCTTGTGCTCGTAATATGTGAGCGTTCTTCTTCAGTTTATTTTTTTTCCATCTCTGCGCCGTTCGATTCGTTTACTCCTGCATGATTTTCCGTTCGCTGATTCTGACTGTTTCTTTGAAATTTCAGATTCTCTGCCTTTTCGTTTTGGATTATTGAACTCCTTTACAGCGTAATTCTTTCCGGCATTTTAATCGATTTTGGAAAACAGGTATTAATTCTTCCTTATATGTATACGTATATTGTAACCATTGCGGTGTGGTTTCCAGATCCGATGCGCTGTTTTCTTTTTTCTTGTTTATTTTGGTTGATTTGCGTGCTTTGTTTTTAATATTTCGTTTACATGATTTTGATATTGTTTTGCTTTTCTGCGTGCTTTATGTATTGTTCTAATGATTTCGATATTATTTGCTTTTCTCTCTTTTTCGCTCTCATAAAAGTGTTTATTTGTTATATTTTTTTAATGATTACCAATTGCCGTTGTCTAATGCACTTTCAATTCCCGTTGTTGGGCATGCAATCAATTTTTTCTCTCTCGTGTGCTTCATGCCTCATGCCTTTGTTTTCTGTTTGTCATGTCGATGTCTAATTGGGACCTTTTATTGGCTAGTTGGTGGTATTGTGTCTCTTTTTCTTTTCATATTTTCGTTTTTGCTTTTCTTAATCAATTTCTTCTTTTCGTAGCGTTTCTGTTGCATTAAATTTTTAACCGATCTCCGTTGTTTTATAGGTTTTTGGATTGTTAAAGGATGCGTTTTTTTATATTAACACTTGATCTTATATTCGTAATATTATTAATTCAGGAAGTATTTAAATTTGATAATTATATACTTGCTCATGCTTGACTTTAAGAAGCATTTTTTATGGATCCGAAGATAAACCTTGCACGATTTTTTCGATTACAAATAATTCTTCATACCTGTACATACAGAAGAACGTTAACGTGAACATTGTTTCCAGTGATGATATGTTTTCTGGATTCGGTTGGATGTTTGGGCAATTTCTTATGTCTGTTGATTGTGTGATTCAGGGCTGAATGAACTAATGGAGTCTAAAGGTGGTAAAAAGAAGTCCAGTAGTAGTAGTAGTAAATCATTATTCTACGAAGCTCCCCTCGGCTACAGCATTGAAGACATTCGACCAAACGGTGGAATCAAGAAGTTCAGATCTGCTGCTTACTCCAACGTGAGTATTCATTTCTTATTCATTGTTATTATTTTCTTGTTAGATGAATTTTCTTCTATCAGCTTAGTTGAATTTTTTTTATCCAATCTATTAACTGTTTTTGTTTACTGTTGTGCAGTGCGCTCGCAAGCCATCCTGATACCTCCTTGGATTGATAGTTCATTGCATGCAAGCAGTGTTTCAGTAGCTTTTTTTTTTTTTTTGTTTTCGTTTACGTTTTCACTACTCTCCTTCAAATTCCATCTTTCCAATTGCTCTCTTTGCGACACTCTCTGCCGTTTGCTACTGCGTTCGTTTCTCTCCTGAAATACCACCATGGCAGTTTCTGCTATAGGATTTGAAGGTTATGAAAAGAGGTTGGAAATATGCTTTTCCCAACCAGGACTTTTTGCTGACCCTGAAGGAAGGGGTTTAAGAGTTCTTACGAAATCACAGTTGGACGAGATCCTGACACCAGCTGCTTGCACTATAGTCTCTTCGCTCTCAAATGATGATGTTGACTCTTACGTTCTATCGGAGTCCAGCCTCTTTGTTTATGCGTACAAGATCATCATCAAAACCTGTGGGACTACAAAGTTGCTTCTTTCAATCCCCCCCATATTGAAGTTCGCTGATATGCTTTCTCTCAAAGTTAAATCTGTAACGTACACCAGGGGAAGTTTCATCTTTCCTGGTGCTCAGCCACATCCTCATCGCTGCTTTACTGAGGAAGTAGCTATCCTTAATGACTACTTTGGGAAACTTGGATCAGGCAGCATGGCTTTCATTATGGGTAGCCCGGACAAAAAGCAGAAATGGCATATCTACTCTGCATCTGCTGATCCTCTAATCTCATCTGATACCAATGTTTGTACTCTAGAGATGTGTATGACCGGCCTGGATAGAGAGAAAGCACAAATATTCTACAAAGAACAATCTGCTTCAGCTGCCATTATGACTGTTAATTCTGGCATTAGAAAGATTCTTCCAAATTCTGATATATGCGACTTCGACTTTGAGCCATGTGGTTATTCAATGAATTCTGTTGAAGGGGATGCTGTTTCTACCATTCATATTACTCCAGAAGATGGATTCAGTTATGCAAGCTTTGAAACTGTGGGGTACGACTTTAAAGTTTTAAACCTCAACGCGCTGGTTGACAGGGTATTGTCATGTTTCCTTCCGAATGAATTTTCTGTAGCAGTTCGTGTCGATGGTGCAAGCAAGCCCTCTGAACAAATGTGTTTTGTCGATGTGAAGGGATACTGTCGTGAAGAGTGGATCCACGAAGGGCTTGGAATGGGTGGTTTTGTTGTTTACCAAAAATTCGTAAAGATTAGTGACTGTGTTTCACCTAGATCAACTCTGAAGTGCTGGAAAGATGAAGTTGAAGAAGAGTAGTTTACGTGTTGTTATGAACCGTTGTCTTTGTAATAAGTCTGGTTTCCCAGGCAAGTTATTTGTTTTTTCTTTTGTGGTATTTTCGTAATGTCTCTATGGCGTTTGTTTCTGTTTATGGTGGTGTTTAGACATTTATTGTTCTATTTCGTTTCTGTTTCAACATTTGAATTGAGTATTAATATAGTACTTTTTCGATTGTTTTTTTTTATGTAATTGCAAACATTTGCATTTGTAGGGTTTAATGGCAAGATGTTTTCATTTTTGGAATGATCGCCCAGAAGAAAATTTCAATTACATACTACATGATTAAGATTAGAGAGAGGTCGTCAAAATTAAATGATATCACTGACATGCGTGAGTGTTTATTTTCAATTAAATATTTTCATTTAAATGATTAATGACCCTTTTAGCTTGTAGTGAAAACGCTTATATATATATGAACTTATTTAGCGAAACTTTTTGTAATTGACCAACACTTACAAAAGTAATATTTTTTCAAACGTCTAATAATTGAACACATTTCGAAAATCTTTAAAGTGTGTTTTTATTTGTGAAAAAGTTGCCATTTCTCATGAAATCTTGTGTTAACGATTGGCTAAAATTCATCGCTGATTACGAAATTCATCTCCTGCTTTTGCTGCTTAACACTGTCACCGCTCAATTCTGTCACGCAATCAATTTGATTAAAAGTGTTTCATTTGCTTAAATTTTTTAATTCAATTCATCTATTCCTTCAGGCACCATTCCCACGTGGATCTGCACTACTACTTTACATTGATTCAGTCGATTGCTTTCAACTCACTTGCCAAAATGCCAATCGTGAACCACACCGCAAACACATTTCCATGAATTTGTTTAGTTATCAGAAAAAAGTCCCAAACACATTGGCATGAATTTATTTGTTTTTTTATCAAATAAAAGTTATTCTACTTATCCAATAAATTATCTAATTAATAGAAAATAATGTCCATGAACAATTTTTAACTAAAAAAATATAGAAACTCTACCTAAGTAATGTTTGTCAATTTGGTACACAATTCGTTTTCATGTTGGTAGTATCTAAATCCTTCGAAGTTCTTCCTCTCCTATGCGTGTGTTCCACTGGTCGGTGGAGTACCTGACGTGTAGTGACTTCCTGATATTACGAAAGTGTATTTCGAAGTGTGTTTTTGACTCATTTAACGACATCAATTATAACTTTCTTCTTGCCACGTATCTATAAACTAAAAAAAACAATAAAAACTTAATAAAAAGTATAAAATTCTTATTTTAATCATAAATACCCTTCTTGATCCTTTATCCATGTGTGATTTCTTTGTTTTTCTATTGGAAAATATTTGATTAAAACGTTATTGCTAAACTATTCAAGTATATCTTATGATTTTGATAAAGTTATCAATTATCTTTGATTCTTTATTGTTGTGTTGTTTTTGTATCTAGTGTTGTTACTTGTGTATATATTTGTTTTCTCATCAATATTAATTATACATGTTAAGAAATAAAATTCAAAACAAATACAAAATGCATCTCATAGAGAATAAATAATAAGTTCCCTTTTATATGAAATGATATTTTCAATTAGTTATTTAAGGTGTTATTAAATCATGTAAGGATCTTTACTTTAGTATTGAGATTTGTTAAGGAAAAGTTCAACACATTAAGATTTTAATTAGTGCTTAAAAACAGTTGAGTATAAAACATGGTCATATTTGTTTGTAAGACAATAGTTCTATGAAAACAACAAATTATGAAAGATGTAAGCATTTCGTCTAATATATGATATAATACCTTTAGTATTTTTTTCAAAGTCTACTAAGACACACATAAGAAAAAATGAAACGTGCACTGAACATTAGACGAAAACTAAGCAAATACTCTTGATTTTAGCTTTCACATCATAGTATCCCTAGCTTTTACTCCAAATTTTCTCAACATATAAACCCTTATACATTCCATACCCTCTTATCAACATATGACTATGAACCCTAAACATGGATACGATACGAACACGAACACGAAAATATAACTAAATTGAAAATTATAGGATACATGACTATATATATATATATATTAAAATGTACTAATATATTTTATAATAAGAAAAAAAAAATCAAGAGAAACATTTATAAAAATAGTCTAACAAAATATGTACTTATGTAAATAACAATGTTTGATTTTTACATTTGTTCATCCTCATTGAAAAATACAACTTCTAATTCTAATTTATCAAGAGATAAGCTAGCAATCTCAAGAATTCAATTGTCATCAAATGAAAAGTCATCTCCTGCAATATTCTACAATTTAGTTTCCTCTTTTTTAAGAGTTTTTTTTAGAGAAGACGAAGATTATTGTAAATAAATACTAGATAATTTGCCTTTTAAGGTGTCATCTCATTTCTTTTTAAAGAATGTATAAAGGAGTAAGTTCCCCAATTTCTCTCACAAAAAGAAGAAAAACATAGAAAGAAATTAATCTAAATATAAAAAAGAAAACATATAATAAACTAAAAATTAATTATAATATATTTTATATTTAAAAATAATATTCAATTATTAAGTTATTTATTTAAGGTAATTTTATATTTTTAATTTTAATATAATTATTGTAAAACATATTATCTTTAATATTTATTTTTTTAAAGTAAAAGTTTAATTTACCTTTTTAAAATATTATTTTTAATAAAAATTAATTCACTATTTAAAAAGTAGATTTAAATTATAAAAAATATATTTTATGTTATTAGTTTAAAAATAAAATAAAATATTTAAATTATATAAGAATACAGACTATTATATAGTTATATACTATTATATTTAAATTAATTGAAAATGTTAAAAATTAAATAAAAGAATATTAAATTCTCTGCAAATTTCAACTTTGCTCATAATGGTGGCAATGTCGTGTGTCTAGTGAATTCTATTTGAGTTGAAACAAAAAACATAAACTAATGAAGGGTACGAATCCATTAAAGTCAGTGTGATATTTTTTAAAAAAAAGCTTACCTATTTTCTTGTTCTAACCAGATATTTTTAGTTTATTTTCTTTCTTCTTGTTCGAAGCTTTTTTTTTCTTCTTCTTCTTCTTCTTGTTGCTATAACTTAGTGACCACAATGCTACTCAATACGTTGTTTTGCTTGCTCCATTGCAACTCAACACAATAAAGGTGTAACTATTTTGTAATTTATAGAATGCATTGTTACTCCTAAAACAAGATAGTTTTGGATTAAATTTTTTTAAGGAAAAAAATATTTTTTGTTTCTCGTTTATTTTCTTTATTCTTCTAAATTATAATAGATTCACCTCACATTTTTTAGTATTTTTTTTATTAAAATGATTTATTTGAAATTTTTGTGTGGAAGGCGTGTCCAAGGGAGTAGACTATGTCCTCTCCGATGTGTCCAGAAATAGGATCATGTTTGATCTACGTGGATGTATTTACGTCATATTTTCTAGTAATTTTTTATTAGAATGATTCATTTGAAATTTTTATGTGGAAGGCGTGTCCAAGGGAGTGGACTATATCCTCTTCGATGTGTCCAGAAATAGGATCGTGTTTGATCTATGTGGATGTATTCGACATTGTGCCGTGCACGCCTCGGTTACGTACTTGTGTCGGCGGTGCGTCGGAAACACAAAAATGACACCTTCACTGATAGTTGTCATTTTGCTGTCAAATTAATATGATTCTAGCGTAGACTTGTCTAACACTAGAGAGATGATAGTATAATTGTGGCCAAATGACCCCAAGTCGTCTTCCAACGAATCCAATAGTGATTCAGTTAATCAGGGTTTAGAATTTATTTGCAAACAATAAAAGTTAGCAATAACAATAAAGATAAAAAGGAGGTTTGAGATAGTTGAGTAGAAAATATAAAAGAGATTAAAATAGCAAATAAAAAGCGGTTGATCCCAAGTTCTTCCACCATTGAATTCTTCATAGGTTCTCTAAAGATTAATCTTTTTTCAACAGAGCTAAACCAGATTGAACCTGAAACTCACCAGTAAAGCATGCGTCTACTAGTTTAATCAATACCCACATTGTTCCATGCATATACTCCATGGGAATGCTTACCTCCTATCCCTTGAATCATGCGCCCAAGAAATTAATTAGAACAATGCGAACTAACTAAGAAACCAAAGTTTAAGATAAGGAAGACTCTCAATCATGCGTTCAAGTACAACTTCTCACAAAAACCAGTTTTCCAGGATATTAGACAATAAAAACAACTGCTATAGAGAATTAAAAATCGAAACTTGTATTGAACAAAACCTCAGAACTCAATGGGGAATTACAAAAGAATCAACCAAAAAGGTTTAGCCTTCCATGCGGAGGCAAAACAAAAGAATTACTAAGAAGAAAATAAACTAAGAAAACCCTAT
>Ga0123342_1001043_pt1 | contig 46134 bp, 24 predicted proteins | sample Turbeawhitnodule_FD_89960 | JGI IMG/M metagenome (GOLD analysis project Ga0123342, IMG submission 89960) | Root nodule microbial communities of legume samples collected from Mexico - Turtle bean Mexico white nodule | ecosystem: Host-associated > Plants > Roots > Nodule | place: Mexico: Nepantla...
TCTCATTTTTGTTTCCGGATTTTTATTTCCGAAACACAATAATCTCTTTTCCAAATTTTTTTTTCCAGAATGTATTATTTATCAATTCCGGATTTTTTTGTCCGGAATAGAATTTTAAATTTTATTTCCGGATTTTTATTTCCGAAACTCAATAACCACTTCCGGATATATTTTTCCAGAATATATTATTTTTAATTCCAGATTTTTATTTCCGGAATAAAGGGCATTTTTGGAATTTTTAAAATTGTGTTGGGTGCAGGTTAAAATGTGTTGGGTGCAGGGAGCATTTGCCAATGAGAATTGGGAGAAAAAAATAAAGGTTAAAAATAACCATCAAGAGGCCCATATCATAAATGTTGGCCCATTATTGGAAACAAAGGTTTTCTTTTGATTTTGAAAGCAGGTCTTCTCCTCTTGTAGCCTGCAAAGCCAACACACTTTGTTCCTTCTTGCAGAGTCGAACACACACGGTTTTGTAGCCGTTGTCTCCCTTCAAAATAAACATAAATAAATAAACCACTCATTTCCAACAAACAATCTTCACGGTATTCTATTTCATCATCATAAATTTTCATTCTGATTTCAACAAAGTATTGGATTGATCATGCTTCCACTGTGTTTTTTTTCTCTCTTGTGATCTTCAATAGTTGTTTTTTTCGCCCTGCCGTCTTTTTTCAAGCGTGGTTTTTAAGCATATACCTTTATCCACTTAAACCAGTTTAATCTATTTCCCCTTCTTTATGTTTCATTTCAAGTTACTTCTGTGCCCTTTTGCTTCCCATATTGAGAGTTGAAGGATTTGAGATTTGAGTATGCATTTCATGGTTATTTTTTGTGTGCTTTTGTGATAATATATAAGGATTTTGTCTTGTGTAGTCGCTCCAATAGAACACAATGAGTGCTGCGTCTTTGTTGTTCTCCTGCTCTATGCATGTGGGTGTGTCTCATCCCAAGCTGGCTGCAAAATCCTCTGTATGTTGTTTGCCCAATCAGCTATGGAATCATTTGAAGCCAAAATCATCATTTGGGCATTCAGGAGTCTCGGAAAAATCTAAACTTTCATGTAAAGGTGATGAGATTATGTGGAGGGCAGGGGCTCTTCAAGTTGAAAATGCACCCTCCTTTTCTGTGGGGCAAAAATTTCAACTTGATGATGTCATTGAGGCCCAGCAATTTGACAGAGAGACTCTCAGTGCCATTTTTGAAGTTGCAAGGAGCATGGAGAGCATTGAAAGCAGTTCATCTAGGAGCCAAATGCTTAAGGGTTACCTCATGGCTACCTTGTTTTATGAGCCATCGACTAGAACTAGGCTTTCATTTGAATCCGCCATGAAAAGATTAGGTGGGGACGTTCTCACAACTGAGAATGCAAGGGAGTTTTCATCTGCTGCTAAAGGAGAGACCCTCGAAGGTGTGTCCTGTCAATTAACAGTGCAATGATTTTTTAGTGGGTGTATTTCATTGTTGTTCTATCTAAAATTGGAGTTTTATAGAACTTCACTTCTTGCAGATACTATAAGAACGGTTGAAGGTTACACTGATATAATTGTTATGAGACACTTTGAAAGTGGTGCTGCAAAAAGAGCAGCAGCAACTTCTAGCATTCCTGTAATCAATGCAGGGGATGGCCCTGGACAGCATCCCACCCAGGTATGAAGAATTTGCCGCAATTAGTAGAGTTTAGAAACCATTGCACAGAGAATGTCAAGTAGATATTATCATGGTATGATTTACTTTTCAAAGTAATCTTCAGCTACGGCCTACATGGATAGAGTACTTTTTTACATAAAAAATTGCACATTTTGTTTCTCATTTGGGCTGTTTGCTTTACAATGCCCCTTTTTGTTAAAGCCATTATCAGTGTTGCATTGTGATAGATAACCTTTTGCTGCTTAGCAATTTTGTGGAAGTATAACTATAGAATTCCCTTAAGGAGTTTGTTTCCCAGAATTGTTACTCTTCTTAAGGAAAGGAGGTTAATTTTTTCTGTAAAATGTGTTACGTTGTGACAAACTTTAAAACAAACCCCCTAACTCTGCTGATGCTGTCACATGGTATTTTGAAACAGAAAGGTCCACATCGTGGTCTATAATTACCAATGTGATTAGTGTGAAATTAATTAATATAGTCATACCTTGAGACTTTGTTCAAGAAACTGCACATTCTTTTCACCTGGGGACAAGAAATTTATTTTCAGTAGACCAAAATAATGCTGGATGTACAAAAGCCTGATTTGAAGGCGAAAACTGATTGAAGTATAAATCTTAATATATGTTTTGGGTGAAATGCTTGTTATCTAGGATTGAGATGGTAACTTCCAGGGTATATTGAGTCCCCACTAGTTTTTCCTAGCCAATTTCAGGTTTGTAAAAAACACTATGGATTTTTCCACCTAAAACTTCCTTCAATACCTTATTATGTACTTTATTTACACTTTGCAGTTAAGGGGACTTGTTGTGACTTTATTTATTGTCCTGCATTCTTCTATAGTTTAATAATTTAAGTGGTAAATGGTTGATTTTATTTTTGAGCTTCAAAACTCTTGTCTTTATTAAACTGCACAGGCACTGCTAGATGTTTATACCATTGAAAGAGAAATAGGAAAACTTGATGGAATTAGAGTTGGGCTTGTGGGAGACCTTGCTAATGGGAGGACTGTTCGCTCACTTGCATACTTACTAGCCAAGTATGAGGATGTGAAAATTTATTTTGTCTCTCCTAACGTGGTCAAAATGAAGGTAACTGTTGCAAAATCTAGCCATGTCATGATTCCATATGCAGGTAAGATGTTCTAAAATGCTTTTGTTTTATCATAGGATGATATAAAAGAGTATCTGACATCAAAGGGAGTGGAATGGGAAGAAAGTGGTGATTTGATGGAAGTGGCTTCTAAGTGTGACGTGGTTTATCAAACTCGCATTCAGAAAGAAAGATTTGGAGAGAAAATTGACCTTTATGAGGAGGCTAGAGGCAAGTATATTGTAAACAAGGATGTTCTTGGGGTGATGCAAAAACATGCTGTGGTTATGCACCCTCTTCCAAGACTTGATGAGGTAAAACACCTAGGAATTGACATGTCATTGGATCATGTACTCTTGTAATGAACACAAGCTTTTAAGATTAAAGAAACTAAATTGTTCCCTTGAGTTCATGCAGATCACAGTGGATGTTGATAGTGATCCAAGAGCTGCATACTTTAGGCAGGCAAAGAATGGTCTATATATTCGGATGGCACTCTTAAAGGTATTGCTTCTTGGTTGGTAAGGATGCATTCACTTTTCAAAGTGAATGGGGTTATCCAAGGTTTTCTTCATTTCCTTCTCTTGGGTTTTTGCGTGTTTTCTATCATTTTGACATCATTTATCGCATTTATATCAATGCTGAGAGGCATTACTTCTGCGTCTTCTAGTAAATGGACGTGGTTTCTAATGTATCTAAACTACTGTGTTTCCAAACACAGTTTTTCTTTTTTCTATTTGTAGGCTTCACAAATAAAGTAACAAATAAAAAAAAAATTATGAGTGGAAATTTCCTTCATATGCTACTTATAGTCATCAACTATGAGGTTCAGAAACGGCTCTTAAATATGATAGTGTGTCCGTGTCAGACTCACTCTTAACATACGTATCGGTGAAGTGTCAAAAAAGATAAAGATTTGTTGAATTTTTTACAGATCTAACATGTTTTAAAACAAATTTAAAATGGAGAAATATATTAATTTTTTAAAATCTCTAATTTATTGTATAAATTTTTATTATGATTACGAAAATAAAAAATAAATCTTTTTGAATAAATTATGATAAACATCTTTTTATTACAAAATAAATTGAAATATATTTGTGGACATAAATTTTTATTATCAATTTATATGATTCATAATTATATAATATATAAATTTGTATTTCTGTATTCAACATTTTAATAGTTATACATATCTTTGTGTCCGTATTATATGAATATCAATAGTTATACATATCTTTGTGTCCGTATTATATGAATATCAGTGTCCGTGATATGCTACATAGATCACCAACAAAGAGAACATAAACCCATAGGTCACCAACAAACATAATATAAACCAACCTAAATATTAAAACGTGGAAGTTTGTAACATAACATCCATAACCTGACCTTAGTAATTTGTTTCACCTCAAATAAGAAAGTGGCCATGCTGCATGTATCCCACGGAATAATCTGGATATCATCACATTTTGAGTTCTATTTACTGATAATTTGCTAATATGTTCTTTGACGATTATTCTCTAACTAAATTATACGATTAATTGGTGTATGAATTGGTATAAGAAGTGGATATACAACCTTTTTTCTTTTAAATTACTAATTAATCATTGACACATTATCATCATGACGATTTCATGAATTAAAAAATGAATTAAAAAGTGAGATATGGGAGGGCAAAAACTCCCATCCAACTAGTGTTAAACATAAAATAGTAACTTTAAGGTTCGTCTAGTTGAAAATAGAGGTTTATACTAATTTTAATAAATAACTTTAATATTTATTTATTATGTTGAAAATTTATTTTGATTTTCAAGAAAATAGAGAGAAAATTAAATAAACATTTCCCTTCTAATTCATGACAACTTAGGAAGGAAATTTTAGATGTGAGATCCACACAAAACTATTTCTCTTCTCAAACGTGATTGAAAATTGATATATCCACTCTTCATTTCCTTCCTCTATATTGAGAACTAGAAACTCGATTGACAAAAACTAAATTATATCATTGGTCCAAAAATAACTAATTATGTTGAGTTGGATTCAGTTAAAAAAGATATAATATGATACTGCCACTCACAAAAAGTAACTATTACTGGCAACTGTAGCTACAACGTAAATTGGCCAACTGTACCTAACCCAAAGGAACAGGTAAAAATGAAAAGGCTACAATTTTCTATAACAATTCATGGCCAAGAGTACCTATCATCCTAGACTACAAAAAAGGTATCGTGAATAACATAAATAGAAAATGGAAGCAGAGTCACTGATAAAATAGAGAGAAATAACTTCAAGAAGCAGGAGTATAACTTGAAAGTGTTTGCTTACAGAGCTAAACGTGTCAGCTAATATGTAGGGAACTTGGGATCCACATTATAGGCCCAAGACTCTAGGCCTCCAACAATGTCCTTGGCAGATGTGAAACCCATTTTGTGAAGACACTGAACAGCCCTTTGAGAATCATTTCCCCTTCTGCACACTACATACAATTGTGCACCTGATCCAGAAACTAGACCACTGTCCTTCTCCTCCTCTTTCTTCAAAGCTGATGATATTTCAGGTAGCCTAGCCTCTAATGTTGAAAGTGGAATGTTCAGGGACTTCGGTAGAGATACAATCTTGAAATGGTGAGCTGGTCTAACATCAACCAGGACATGTGGTTCCTTCTTGAGAATTATTTCACTGTACTCCTTAGTGCTGATTCTTGATTCACTTGGAAGTAGATTTAACTTCAAAGGAGGCTGCATATGCATTAATGACATTGAAAATATCAACATAATATACTGGAAGACAATTTTATCAACAGCAGTCTCATCCAATACAAATGGCAATGAAAAGTACACCCAAATAAACCTGAAGCAATTTCATCTAAATACAGGGGAGGTGAAAGGCAAGAATAAAGAAATACCACACGCAAGGGAGTCTCGGTGAACTTCTCATAATCAAATTCTCGGAATTTCTGCTGGGTAAATGTTGCATTTTCTCCACAAGCTTCACAATGCACAGACCTTCCTCTAATTTTGACCTGTGCAATTAAAACATAATCAGTAACAAATAAAGAAGATCTTGCTATGGTATCAAGAGGAAAAGCAATTTATAAGTGACAGAAAAATTAGTATGAATACGAGAATCTCTGTAATAATAATGTCAAGTAATTCCTCTAAAGTAGGAAAACCTTTATCCTAATACTCCAATACCACTAAGATACAAAACCCTAACTTTGCACTCAAGTAATTTATCAAGATAAAATCCTAATTTGTAAGAAATATTAAACATTCAAACAACTATTTGATGCTCCCCCCCTGAATATTTTAGAAATCATAATTTGGGTTTCCCTTTTAATCTGGTGAGAGAATAAGTGGAGCCCACCAAAAATTGCAATTTCCAATAAATTTTAATCAATAATAGAGTGTGTTAGAGAGAATGTCGCCAGCATTTCTCAAATCCTAATAGACATTGGAGTTCGTATCATACAATACGAATCCTTCCGGACAGTGCATCCAAGAGAAGCATCCTTCCTGAGAGTGGTTCACCAACAGCAGCCGCAATCTTAATAGCCTCAAGAGCTTGGAGACAGCCAATTATACCAGGAACTGAAAATGATCAGAGCAAACGTCAAAAAACAGAAGAAAATAGTAATAGCTACACAAAAAATAAAAAGGTACTGATGAGAAGTAAAGCAAGTTGAATGATAAATATTCACAATCATTGACATAGATGATAAAAAGTCCAGCATGTATTAATCATAGTTCAGCAAAATGAAATATAAATAAAGCAAATTAAACATTCAAAACAAATTGAATTTTAGTCAATAAGTCTTACTAAAGAGTGTATTCCTGCTAAACAGAATAGATTGCAAGATGCCTCGCATCACCCTACTAGCTTGTCATTCTTATTAAACCTCTAGACCCTTTGATTCCCCATTTTAAATTTTCTTTTTTATATAATATAGTAACATTCATGGGATTTGACAAACTTTTAAGCTGGCTGTGAACCAGTGAATCTACAAAAAACCTTCCCTTCTTCAGTTAAACTTGGTGGCTAAATTAGTTGCCACGTCACCAACAATTTAAGTATACATTACTACAAATCCATGACTCAACTTTGCAATGAACACAGGAGATCAGAAGAATTGTCTTTTGGTTGGCATTGTTTCTTATGTAAACGTCTCTTAGACTAGCAATGAAAAGTAAAACTGATTCAATTCACAAAAGCACTAGTAAATTTACCTACTCCAAGAACTCCACCCTCTGCACAACTTTGGCATGCCGTTCTAGGTGGTGGCAATGGAAAGAGGCATCTATAGCACGGACCACCATTGTAATTGTAGACAGTAAGCTGAAGTATAAGTTTCCATTGTTAAAACTTAAATTATGCGACATAATCAAGCATACATGATGACTTGTCCTCCATAAAGCATTATTCAACTTAAATGCTAGAGAAAAAAAAAGAATTTAGACATGTACCTGCCCTTCCAATCCCAATGCAGCACCTGAGACAAGAGGCTGCATCACATGAAAACAATTAACAAGCTGTCCCTTAAATCACATATGTACATAGGTATAATAAATCCATTTAATTGCAACTTTTCATATTTATAGAAAACTGACGCCCAGTGGTTACAAATATTTTCGAGATAATAACTCATGACAGATACACTTCGAAATTATTTCTAGGCATCAGGGTAGGAGCAAGCATAACTTCCTTTTAGTTGAATTAATGTGAATATCATACAAAATAATGAACCAAACATTAAAAATAATGCTGACACAGGGAGGCCAAAAAGTAACAAGTGAAAAGATTTACCATAGTCAGAATTAGCTCATACATCAAAACATTAAGATTTACCTTTCCTAGAACCACGCAGCAATCACTGATCAGGTACCTGGTAGGAGCATTATCTGTTGCATCTACTATTATATCATATCTACCAAATTCGCACAGTTAAAACAAATAAAACATGGTTAGTCATAATATTCAAAGTTAAATGAAAACATAGAAGAAAGGGGCCTCAAACAAAAACAAAGATCAATCTGGTTATAGGAATTATACTTGCTAAGAATTTCCAAAGCATTAGAAGTCCGCAAAGCTTCTTCATATTCCACAACTTCAATAGTGGAGTTGATCCTAACATTCAAAATATCTTAGTTCCAAGGAAAATGATTATACAAGCATTTGAAAAAAAGAAAAATTCTAATGTTTTTTTTTATTGATTTGATGAATAGTAGGTGAGAGAGTAACATACGAGCGACAAGCAGCAGCGGCAGATTTCACTTTTGGCTTACCAACATATGCTTCTGTGTGGATAACCTGAAACAAAGCAAGAACTTGTCAAAACTAATAACCATAGTGAAGTTAAAAGAAAAACAGTAAATAAACAAAAACACAGAAGCAAGACACTTTAACATTGTACTCGCAAGAGTGCAAACACCCAAAGGCTGATACCGGACACAACAAACACGTGAACAATACAGTACATGTAGCACCTGCAATGCATAAAGAGGGTGGCAGGGTAAAGCAGACAAAACTGTACCTGCCTATGCATATTATTCAGCTCAACCACGTCATGATCAACAATACCCAAGCGCCCTGGGTATAGATTTTAAAAAGTAAGCTTCAAAATTGTATAGACTAACACAATAATGATACTTAGAAGTGTGATATTTACCAACACCAGAAGCTGCAAAGTATAACAATGCAGGAGCACCCAATCCACCAGCTCCCACAACTAAAATTGATGACTTCAACAGATTTGCCTGCCCTGCTCTCCACAAACACAAAAAGATGAAAAAATTTACGACAAAAAATAAAATAGCAGAGTAGGGTTCTATGTCTGATGTCTATTTTCCCCTACTGAAAACAACACATGGCAAAAGGCAACACAACAAAAATACTAATTGTTTTGGTTACCATAAAGCAATTGCTAGATGGAACTAAACTAGATTTAATACTTGAGAATAGACACGCAACGAATACGAATCTTCCTTATTTCTTAATTTAATTTAGTTAGGCTTATGTAGAAAGATAATTAAGCATATGAGATATTGAAGAGAAGACCTTGAACACCAAAGGAAGGAAGCATAAGGTGGCGACTGTATCTGTGGATCATGTCCTGCGTCAAACCGTTGGTGGGGTACAAAGGAGAAGAGCCATTGGGCGGTGCGGCGTCGTTCCGGAGATTAATCTCTTTGAGTTGAGCTTCGAGCGCAGAGATTTTATGCTCAATTTTTGCCTTTGCATCTTTCAGTGAATCCAGTTCCCGGAGAATCTCCGACGCCGACATGGCAACAGCACAAACTGAAACTGTAACTGTAACTCTGCTCTCTTCTCTTCTGTTGGCTTCACCCTTCACTCTCTTCCCCTGTTTCTGCGCCCCACCCACCAAAACGAAACCAGGGTTTTCTAAAGCCCAAATTTATTATTTCACTCTTTTTTTTTTAAGTATTATTATGGTGATACTTCAATTAATAACACTAATTATCTGTTATTATAAAAAAAATTATTAAAAAATATAATAAAATTATGAAAAAACTAGATAAAAACTCATATGTTAAAAAAAATTATACATACACAAACTATATATATTTATGAATAATTATAATAATCGATTATATAAAAGTTTATTATACTAATAATTAAATGATTAAAAATAAGTTTGAGAACCCTGTTGTTCCAATTAAATGATTCAAAATAAGTTTGAGAAGACATGTTTTAATAATTAATTACCGTCCATATTTAATTATAAATCTAATTTTAATATGAATATTTTTTACTCTTCATACTTGGAAACAATTTTATTTAGTTTTCTTTATACTTTTTAAAAAAAATCAGTCCTTATAAATTTTAAAGTAATAGCTAAAAGAGATTAAAAATGAAATATATAAATATTTATAGATTAAATAATATATATTTAAGAATTACAATTTTTTTTCATTTTTCTGAAAAATAATATTTTAAGAACCCAAAAAAGTTTTTAAAAAAATACCTTTATTTATCACTAATAATACTATTCTCCCATAGTAAAACTAATTTCAATGACTAAATGACACTTTTACTTGTTGCAAATTTGTAACCATCCTTTCCTTAAAATGCTAGTAAGAAAACATTCTAATTACTTTTTAAATATAATACAGATAACATTATGAAGATATATATTAACTAAAAATCACTTATTATTAATTATAGTTCAAACACATAAGTTATTTGGAAAAGCATCAATAAAACTATTAATTATTAGTGGCATGTAGAGAATTGTAATAGAAGTCTTAAAATAAATTAAAGATTCAAATCATTCCAACTTTGAACAACATTTTAGTCTTAAAATTATTATATAAACCTATATAATTGAAATTATAACAACTAGAAAGTAAAGGTCTAATTATCCAAACATCAAAGTATGAATATAATAATTTTGCAATATGTGAAATTTATTCTCTTGTCTATGAACAATCTATAAAAAAAAGTTATTTCTTTTGAACTTTGTCATTATTTTAGTCTAAAAAAAAAAATTATTCATAAATAATATAATTTAAAAGCATTATAATGAGACAGTATTAAAAATAATATAAATAACCAATATTTTCAAAGTCTATGTAATCAATTTTGAGTATATATAGAGTATATATAGAGTATATAAATTATTAAAGCTCTTGAGTATATATAGAGTATATTAAACAACATGATTAAATACTTAATTAATATATAATACATTTTTATTTTGTATACTGTAACAATTAATTGAGTTGGATTAAAAAAAGCTAAAATTAAGATATTGACTTTTACAATAGATTGAGAGAAAAAGAAAATATGAATCACACAATTGAATATCGATTGTTAATACTTAATGTCTATATCAAATGTAGTGCAGTACATATATAAATTGAATTATAGTTAGTAAAATTAAATAATATCATTAAATTCTTAATTTAATATAATATATTATTTATTTTTATATGTGTAATTAACTATAATCATTTATGGATTTATTGGATGAAAAATGATACGTTGAGAACTTGTAACCAATCTATAATCCTATTTATTTATCTAAAAATTCAATTTTTTTATATAAAATGATAAAAATATATTTTCTTCATATTAAATCATAAATTATATTATTTATTGGAGCATTTTCTGAATGTATGATTTATGAAGCAATGGCAAATACATGAATATATGTAGAGTGTTGAGGTGCAATGTTGTCTTTTTGTTTTCTATTTAAGCAGACATTAGACACTACAGTGTTCAAGGTTGTGAACTCCAATTACAATAGTTTTACCAACTAGTCTCTGTCAAACAAACATTGGTTGCAGAGAGAGGGAGAGAGGAATCATGGTTGGTGGTCACTTCCACACCATTCTCCATGCCACTTCAAGATCATCCTTGCTAAAGTCCACTACCAGTAAGCCATTATTCTTCAACAACACAGTTAAGGTATCCCTTTTTTTTGTTTATTTCTCTGAATTTTTGTTTTTCCTTTCACTGCTCTACCAATTCTTCTACTTCAGTTTGCCATGTAGTTTTACTAACTGATAACTGATGCAATTATGCTACCTACTTTCTGTGGAAACCTTTATTCTTTTGTAAGAATAACCCTTCAGGGAAATTGAATTAGACATGTGAAAAGTGGAATTTTAATCACTTTCAGATTCATTCTGCTTCTGACTGGAAACAGGTTTTGGTTAACTTTTCTGTGTGTTTGAGATGGGAAAATTGTTTAACTTAGTTTTCTGCATAATCCAGTTCTTGAAAGTGGAAATCTTGTGGTGAGGATTGGATTGAAACCCTGAAAGGAATGTTGAAAGTGTTAGCAACTCAAAGGAGATTTCTATAAACTAATTACTTTTTACTGTGTTGAGAATATGCTGGTGTCTCTTTTTTTTGTTACTGAAAGAAAGAATTATATTTAGAGCTGGATTTTAAGTGTAACTCAATCTCATAAAACTGAATTATGAGGGAAAGTTTCACCCATTTATAAAGAATTATAAAAATGAAATGTTTTAATTTTTAGTCGATGTAAGATCTTCAACACCCCTTCACACCACCAAAATGACAGTTCATACGTGAAAAAATCTATTATAGGTGATTCGATAATGATCCGACACCTGATAAGCCAACAAACAATTGTTAACACAGACTCAAAATTACATACCAATATTCTTTCTCGTATTTTTTTGTTCAATCTCAGTTCTATTTTATAATAAATGAATTAACAATTTGTATCAGAATTATGGGCAAGCAAGCAATGGAAACCGTAGGCGTTTGATGGAAGAGAGGGCACCCTCCACAGCTGAAGAGTTCCAGAGAGTTGCTGAGGAAAGGGCGAGGGAGACGAAGGAAGGAGTAGCATCTCAGAATGTTGACAAGTTATATGATGGTGCAGAAGAAGGTACTATTGGTGACTCCAAGGTTGGATCTGTCAAGAACTGAGACTATTACAATTTAGAAACCTGTTCTCTGAACTATCAGATTTTCTATCAGTATGTGCAACTAGAATAAGATTATGTTATTTTCTATGAACTTAATTGTAAGTGTTTTATGCAGCACAACAAACCAAATAATTTAAGGCTTCACTCTTTTATTAGAGATATTATTAGTCATTGTTGGCTCATGTATCTGCAACTACTTCAAATCCTGGGTTTGAGGGATTAAACTTAGTGATTACAAAAAATATGGCCAAAACAATCCTTCAAATGAGACTCTTTTTTAATCAGATTATATGTCAAAGGTATTTAGGTCAAAACATGCATATATTTAAGACAATTGTAAACATAAATCTAAAAGAACTTAATGCCCCTTTATATATACATATATATGAACTTGTTTTTTAATTATGATAAGCTGTAAATATATTTATGAGATATCTAAATAGATGTTTCAGTAAATAAATGTTTTTTAGTATCTCTTTTGGATAGATATATTATATATAAGTTTTTTTAATACAATAATTATAATTATCAATACAAATATTTTCTCATAAAAGAAATTAACTTATTAGTGAGTATGGCAACAAGAATGTATGGCAACAAGGGAGCATTAAGGAAGTTGGTTTCTACTTTAAAAAATTACCATATATGTTATTTATTTATTTGTCACTTTAAAAATATGTTTATTTGCCTATTTTCCATCAAATTTAATGATGTTATTGCCAGAATTTTGGAAAAATATAAAAAAAAATATTCAACATCAAGAAATTATGAGTTAATTCATATACGAAAATATAATATTATCTTCTATAAAAAAAATTGAAACAATGAGTTCAGAATTTTTTATTTCTGAACTTAAAATCACATTTTAATTCCTAATTATCATTGATTTGAAATGTAAGTGAAAAAAGAAGTTATATATATCTGTAATGAATAAAGAGAGTTGGTTGGGAGTTTATTCTTTACAGCATCATTAATTTGGTATGTTTGTGTGATAGCTGAATCAACAAACAACTGTGTATCTAATGTGGTTACCCTTTTTCCTAGGTGTCATTATTGTTATTTAAACACGAGCTTTTGTCTTACAGTGGCCTTGGTAAGGTAAGATGTGTCTTTTGAGGGAAAGAAAAGGGTTGAGGGTCCCTCCACTCTAACCATGTTTTGTCCTAACTTGTTTTTGTGGTTGGGAGGTATCATGCACTATCACATACATTGGTACAAGTAGGAGGCAATATAGGTTGGTCCGTTTTGCATAGATTCATTATGTGTTTGTTTCGTAAAATATGAATTGTAATGATCTATTTTGTGTAATACGTGTTATTTATCTGTGTAAGTCTATTTTGCATCGATCCATTATGTGTTTGTCTTGTAAAATATGAATTGTAATAATCTATTTCGTATAATACGTGTTATTTATCTGTATAAGTCCATTTTGCATAGATTTATTATGTGTTTGTCTCGTAAAATATGAATTATAATGATCCATTTCGTGTAATACGTGTTATTTATCTGTATAAGTCCGTTTTGCATAGATCTATTATGTGTTTGTCTCGTAAAATATGAATTGTAATGATCCATTTCGTGTAATATGTGTTATTTATCTGTATAAATTATAGATTATGTAGGTGAGTCTAAACGGATCAACAGATTAAATTAATGAACTTATTCCACACTTTTTGATAATAAACGGCAGATCGACCTATATGGTTTGTTCCGTATTGACATCCCTAATTATAAGAGAAAACCTCACCAAACTTCACTATTTATTTGGATGTAATTTATCTTCTTATTTAGCACTTTAAAATATACTCTTTTTAAAACTATATTCTTGTTAATACCAATTGTAATATTGGTAGTTTTATCTATTGCGAGTTATTAAGATAAGAAGAGAATTTCCAAATTTGTTCATTCTAAACTTATCCTACAACTAGTCCAAGCTTATCATTTAGTCTAATATACATGATCTTATCCTAACAAGCTTCTTCATTCTGATTTTTTCTTATTTTAGTTATCTTTTGATCAATTTAAACCATATGCGTACACGCATTATATTTATTCAAAAAATGTCAAAGTCTTACAAAAAAACAAAAACTATATTTGTAATGCATGCGTCACAAAAATACTTGCACGAGGTGCTTGGAATTTGGACCAAAGAATAGTTATTAAAAGAAGGGTGCATCGTAAATGAATTTTGAGTATCTTAAGACATTAATCAATAACTATTAATAAAGAAAATGTGATTAAGAGTAATTTTCTACATTCACTATTGTTAAAAACAGGTTGAATACATTTAAATGAATTTAAGGGAAATGCAGTTAATCTCTTCCATATAAGGTTATCAGAATCGGATTCGATATTAAATTGATGAAAATATGGATTCAAGGTTTTTTTAAAGATTTAATTAGGGTTGAAGTCAAGTTTCAATTTTCTTTTTCTTGTACTATTATATCTCATATATTCTAATGCATTCTTATAATTTTTTTAATTATTTATTTTTGGAAGAACGTGACTAATCATCATTATTAGTAGGATGTTTTTTTCATAACTACCTTTTCTTTTCAGCCATAATATTCAAACTGAAAATCTTACTCATAAAAGTCTTACTTGTTTGTCACTTTGTTTAATTGTTGGCTTGGATTGGTCACATTGAGAATTATGGAACTTAGACAGATAATTAAATAAAATAAGACTTGCTAATTGTGGTGATATTTTTTTATAAGTATGAGAAAATTTATTGGTAATTTATCTATTTTTCTTTATGTTCAGACTGCTTTGGTTACTGAGTTTTATGCAGTTATACATACTATTGAACAAGCTCAAAAGTTGAGTCTTACCAGTTTATGGCTTGAATGTGATTATGTCTTGGTTTGTGCTGCATTTACTGCTATGATTAATGTTCTTTGGATGCTTTGTAATAGGTGAAATACTTGTCTTAACTAATAGGGGAAAATCAGGTTTATGGTTTCTCACATTTTTTGTTAAGAGAATGCATGTGCTAATAAGTTTGCTAACTTAGGCTTTATTCATAAAGAGTATTTTCATTGATATAATAGGATTTCATCTAGTCTTTTCTTAGACTTTTTTATTAATAGGTATAGATTACATTTGTATCGTTTTTGTTAGTATCTGGGTTTTGGTCCAGTCCCCCATATTTTCTTGTATTTTTTTTTTCTTTTAATAATATTTTTTTTCATGTGGTGATAGATAATTGTTATCAACTTAACAATGATGCCTAACATGATAGTTTTTATAAAAAAAACAAATAATGTAGTAAAAAATATTTTTTATTTTTTATTTTTATCACCCCTTTCATAAATCTAAATAAGGAAAATTATCCACTTTCCTTTTTATTCCTATTCATATGCATCACACATTTTTTTTCACTTTATTTTATTTTTATTTATTTTCCCCCTTATTTAACTCCCACACCCAAAAAGTGCTAAAAGCTAAATATTAATAATGATATAAAAACTTTCTAACACTGAATGAATATTTACCATGCCATGAAAATTAAAGCAGTGGGCCAAGTCAAACTTTCACACTCAAATTCAAAAAAAGATGATGATGAAAACCATTCTATTTGTTGTCATTTTTTTTTCTTAAATAATTTTTTCACATATATTCTTAAAGCAAAACTGTTTGAGAGAAAACAAAATAAAAAAGAGGTTTTGCTTTTACTGAAGACTTTACTTGCTTCACTTCATCTTATTCCTCCTACCCTTTGCAGAATGTAAGATAGAAGATGACATAGTTTGTTAGGTCAAAATAGAATGAACCAACTCTGAGTACATGTGGCCACAAGTCCATAAGAAAGCTTGGTAGGTCAAAACACTAAGAGATAATGAAAAAAAAAACATATTTTATGATTAAATTATGTAGCATTATGGTTTGCTGTGTTTATGACAGAGGAAGAAACACCATGTAATGAGAATTAGGTGAAAAGTTCATCTTGTATAATCAGTTGAGAATAAAGCCTCTTGTTCTGTAAATTATTAGACAACAGACTTTGTTCATAACATGCACCAGCCATTTACAAGGGTTGTGGTTTAAACCAGATGACAGAATGATAATAAGCAAACAAAAATATGTTACTACGTTAAAAATCTCGTATCGACTAAAGATAAAGACATTTTATAATATATAGGTGAATGCAAATCTACCCCATAAATGCAAATCTACCCCATAAGTTAATTTTATGAAGTTGAGTTAGATTTAAAATTTATTATTTAATATAGTATCAATCAAAGTTTTAAAATTTATTACTTAGTATCAATCAAAGTTACATGTTATCAGACTACAAAGAATTGGATGATAGGTTTCATAAGATTGAATTGAATTAGACTTAAAAAAAATATAGACAATTAAGAGTGAGAATAGATCAATTTGTGTTATAAAAATTGATGGTCAGATTAGTTTAAATAAGTCTGATTTAATTTATCTATTTAATAAAAATGTTACTTTGGACTTTTAAAAAAAAAATCTGTTTAATTAACCACTTAGGTCTCAAGTTATTAAAAAACCTATTAAAAGTTAATATGCACATCATAATTTTATATTTTATATTTATTAAACTAAAACTCTCATATCATAAGTGAAAATAAATATTTAAGATAAAAAAACATATTATTAATAAATTAAATTTATTATAGCTCGTTAAGTTTATGGTTTCAGAAGTATTTAAAATTTGGTATAGTAATCTATTTTGAATTTCACTTGATAATCCATTAATATATTATAATATGAAAAAATAAATCTTTAAATATAAATTAGATTGAACTCTTAAACTGCAAGGTCTACTCTTGGACTTGCTATACTTGGGCCTCCAAATCGAAGATGTTTGTTCGGTTAAGTTTATGGGCTTTATTTTAACTTTTCCTCAAAAACAAACGCGAATTATTCCAGCATCTCCATACTTTTTCTTTCTGCACCTCCATAAGAGTCGTAATTACCATTTGACCCTTAATAAAAAAACCTGCAACACTTCACTCTTCTCTTCTCCGTTTTGTCGGTGCACCACAAGTGATTCTCCAGATTCTGTATTACAGAATAAAAAAAATTACAAATATTAATAATATGATAATTTTAGTATTTTAAGAAGTATGCGTAGAGAAAGAAAATATAACAAACATTGTCTACAACAGGTAAATTTCTGCATTAATTTCCATTTCACTACAACAATAAAAAAAATATTCCTATAATTTTCCTTTTGATATTTGTGACATTTTTTTTTCAACTAGAATTACTCTCGTGTTTATGTTTTGATGAAATTTTCATAATCTTTGTTTGGTAGATGGGGATTGAAAAGTTAATAATTTTATTGCTTATATTAATAAATTTGTCATTGGTAAAGAAAGAGAAGAAGAGAAAGTAGAGATAAATAAATATACTCCTTTAATATGCCCACAAACAACGATAAAAATTATTATAATTTTTTTTACCGTTTATTCTTATTATAATAGATTATGTCAATTGATTAATAACAAGAGTTATATTATATAACATAATTTTAATTCTCTCATTCAACAATAAATGATATTATAGTTTGAACATTTTGTTGGAGAACTACTTTCTTTACAATGTTGAAAAGTAAAAAGGTTCGAGTGTTGGCACACCACGCGCTATTAATGCGCGTCTACCGAGTAGGAATCAAGAAAATCCGTTAAATGGGAACATGGTGTGGTTCTGGGTTTTCACATTTTGAAGCTTGTGATTGTGACCAATGCATGAATTTTGAGGACTTCAAAAATACCAAAACATCGTGGCACTAAATCCTGCTTGATTTTCGTTTGGCTTTTCCGCAAATTCGGTTACAAGGAAAAGTGCTTTTGGGCTTTAGTTCATGCCCTTGCAACCGTAATCAAAGGGAAAGAGTGATGAAAAAAAAAACCAGACACAACCACCTGAGTTGTGGAGAAAAAGAACCCAAGAATCTCGTGAATGTTTTAAAACATGGTCTTTTCAGATTTATGGGATCTTCGATCTCCAATGTTTCATGCTCCAAGTGTTGCATGTTATTATTACACTTACCTCTTTTGTGTCGGTGGCTGCAAGTACTACTACCACAAGGTTGCAGATCTATCAAACTTGAGCTTTTCTTTCAACTGTCTCTTTTTGACTTTGGAAACTAATTAGTTGTTGAATCATGTTTTATTCCTGGTGATGAATTCAAATTCTGAACTTTGAATGGAATCATAATAAATAAGGCAAAAATAAAAGCACGTTTGGAAATTGTCCAAGTCAAAAGGCACAACCCACTTTCACTACTCATTCCAATTGCTAGTAGAAGAAGGGGTACACTTTTCTATTCCTCATGCCTCTAACATTCATTTCTACACTTTGTATATGAGTATAGTAAAACTATTCTAATTTCTAATTGATATAAGATCTTCAACACACGCGCTTCATGCTGAGAGTAGTAACATACGTAGAACAACAAATTATGGATGATTTGATAATGGTCTGATAGCGGGTATCCTGATAAATTTAACAAATTTTTTCTTAAATATGTTTGAAATGACTCAGATATCATATTATGAAATTTTTTAATATTTATTTGGTAAGATAGTGAAAATTTATCTGCAATTAGGTAGAAGCTATCAAAGGGGTTTCAGTGTGATAAATATGACCATGTGATTGATGCAATCTAGCAAAAACCCCTACTAAAGCTGCAGTGTTGTAGGTACAAGGCTCTGTTTGGATGTAATTTTGTCTCTCGTCTTTAAATTGGTCTTTTCTATCGGGCCCACCAACGAGGGCCCCAATTAGTACATTTGGATTGGGTTGAACGCGTCCATACCAGGTATCATAACCCTGAACGCACCCAATAAAACCCTTGTTTTCCTTCGATGATTCAATGGATGCACCTCTATGGTGCACCCTCTTGGGGAAATTGGGACCGTAACCTACCAAGTAACTCATAGCCATTGGATTAGAACCCAAGATGTAATCAACCTGTGATTTTGCAAAGGCGAACATCTGGTGTGGGCCCACCTCCCCTCTGTGGCATTGCAGCTTCTGGTGGGTGGCTTGCAGGTGATCAGAATAGAGTGTGAGAAGGAACGACGCCGTTGCTACGTATTGCATGTTGTTCCATTCGCGGGTGTACAGTAACCCTCCTGGGGTCCGCTCCACGTTACTCACGTTGTTGAGGTTGAGGCACGCGCACAGATAGTGATCGGCTTTTGAACCATACTCTTTTAGTATCACTTCATGTTTCTTGTGATTTTTTTCTTCCATTGGTAACTGTTATAAGGAAAATGTTGGTAAGCAATTTTCATTATTTCATTCTAGACTCATTAAATAAAATTAAAATATAAGCATTCATTTTAAAATTTAATTTTATAAAACTAATTTATAAAATGAGGCAACTATGAAATGTTATTATTGTTAGATATTTTTAAAATATTCTTCTCTTTTTATCGTGAGACTAAATATTTATAAATGATTTGGTAATAACTTTATAAAATATATGATAAATTTAACAAAATTTCATTAATATAGATAGACAGTAAATGATTCTAACTTTCATTAATATAGACTCTGTAAATGATTCTGATACTATATTAAAAATATATTATAAATTTAATTAAATTTTATAAAATTTGAGAATTGTAGATAATTGTTTACCATGGAAGCAATGGCCTGAAGGCCAGCATATTTAACATCCAAGCTGAATTCATTGATGGCCCAAGTGGTCCCACCAAAGTCATGAGCCTTGTCCACAAAATAGTTTAAATATTGATCTTTTTGGGTGGCCTTATATAGCCAAATAGCTGCCCAAAGCAACTCATCCATGTAGCCACTAACCGAAGCATAATAGCCTTTAGCCACTCCAACACTGTCATCATATTTCCCCTTGTACTTGTCACCAAACTCAAACAACTACAACCAACAACAAACCAATTTATCCACACTAAAATTCAACTATGTATGCAATTAATTAATTAATGTCAATAAAACAAATACCTGTTCTGCATGATGCAAAAGTAGTTGAGAGTAATGTGGGTTTGTTCTCCTAAACAACATGGATGCCGCCGCCAATGCTGCCGCGGTCTCACCGGCCACATCCGAACCAGGGTTCTCGGCGTCAACCTTGTAAGCTCGCCGTGATGTCGTCATGTCCTCCGGCCGCTGCCAACAGTAGTGATCAGTGTAGCCGTCACCCACCTAAACATGTTCCCTCATAGTAAGGCCACACACATGTATATAACAAATTTTATGATTCAAACTTTCTTTGTAAGATTCCTTTAAATAAGATGTTTTTTTAGAATAAAATCGTAATATAACATTGATCACTTAAACAAATAACATATTAAATCTGGTGATTAATTCTAACAATATTATTACTTGAAGTTGAAATATTCATAGTGTCTATAACAATTATAAAATCTTTTCGCATCAACTTTCAAAACAAACAATACTTTTCAATATTGTGATTTCAATATGACAACTGATCGGAATAGTTTGTAACTTTTTCTAAATTTCATTTAGACATGATGTTAAAATCATTATTCGACATGTAAGTGTAATCATATCATAATAAAAAAAAATCAATAATGTGTTTATCTATCGTTATAGAATCTTATTCATTGTATTTTACTTTCTAATAAATTTTAATTGATGATTATAAACAAATGTATAAAACTCCATGTTCATGGCAGCTGCGACAGATACGACGCGCCAGTCTTGGCAAGAAGAACGGAAAAGAAGGACAAAACCGTTGACTGTTCCGAGATTAGGATCAATTCCTCCGTTTAGTTTGGAAGAAGTATTGAACCATTCTCAACGGCGGCGCGTGGATGATTAACTTTAGAAAAAACAAAAAATATATGGAATTGCATGGAGTGAATTGAACTACATACCTGAACCCAAAGAACATTAGGTTCTGTGTGAGCCTTGATGAAATAATCAGTTCCCCACTTGATGGCCTCGAGCGTGTGGGCGTACTCGCCGGCATCTGCGATTTGTTGGCCGTATTCTATGGCAGCCCATGAGAGGAGTGTTACGGTGAATGCCATTGGCAAACCAAATTTGACATTGTCCCCTGCATCATAGTACCCTCCCACCAAGTCCACCTAATAGAAACAAGAACCATAACATTGGAATGAGTGAAAAGAAAACCCAAAAAAAGCAAAACATAGTTTAAGGTTTGGATGTTCATTGTTAGCAATGAAACACCTACCCCTTGTTCTAGGCCATCAGTGAGTGCAGAATGGTGACGCCAAGTGACCCTTTGGTTGTAGGGTAAGCGTCCTGAACGCTGTGACTCGAAGTAGAGTAGGCTCTGGGACAGGGCATGGCCATAGTTGAAGGAGTGACATAAAGGGAGGAAGAGTAGTGTGAGAGAGAGTAAAGCAAGACATGGTACCAGGTACCGTATGTTAACCATGTCTTTCTTCATTTCTCCCTCTTCCTTAATCTTTCTCTCTTCCTATACCTTTCTTTCTCTTTATATATGGGTGTTACAATTTACATGTCATTTCCAGAGGTTTGTGGCAGTGTTTTTTTTTTTCTACGAACTATTCTACTATATGACTTCTAATTATTAATATAGAAATAATAATATTTTATCATTTAATAGAATGAAGTTGTCAATGTATATTTTTCTTTAGAAAATTGTAGTTGGAAAGAGTGGTGGTGAGAATTGGAAAGAGTGGTGAATTTTCTGCAATTGAACGGTTATATAAATGTTTGGAATGAAGAATACACTTTGGAAAATGTTATTTTACCTACGGTCAGTTAATAACTACTTTTTACAATAAAATAATAATAATAACAAGAATTTATATAATTGTAATTTAGACATAGAACACTGATGCTTTAACGCAGTAAATAATAAATATATTTATTTAAAAATTGAATAAAATAATATAATAATTTAAAATGTTATTATATATTAATAAAGAGTCGTGAAATGAAGGGTTTTTTTTTTCTTTAAATGTGATAGAAAAATGATGGTTTCAAACCATATCACAAGGAAGAGGTAATCATGAAATTTCTATATCAGAAGTTACACATTCAGAATCTTAAAACTAATCATTTCATAATTCAAGAAATTTAAGAAATTAATATTTTAATTATATTTATTTTATTTTTTAATTTAAAATATTATTATATTACTATAAAGAGTTGTTTAATTAAAATATTATTTATCTTTTTTTTTAAATGAGTGTGTACCTCAAAAGATTAAATGTCAAGAGTTCGGACTGAGCTTTCATTATTATCAATGACAATTATGAATAAAACGGTCTACTCAATGAGTTTTTATCGATGAACGACTATTTATGAAACAATAAAGGATAATTATATGGTCAACCCAAAGACTATCACCTAGAAAATCTATAAATATTTATTCTTCATAAAGTATAATTCGTCTTATTCTATACTCATGACTTAACTCTCAAACTCTTTAACACTTATTATCTTTTATTGACTCAAATATCGGATAATCTTTTACAAATAAACCTCTCTCATATTAGAGATCAACTGAAAACTCACTCTAAAAAATATTCAGGTTTTGTGTTTTCATTGCATCATCTCTTGTTTGATAAAATTTGAAGAAACAATTCACTTTGTCATAAACTGAATATATTGTTCTCACTATATTGACTTGTGAAATAAAATGATTGAATTATTTTTTAGATGATTTTGGAATAATAACTTATTCTCTTGTTGTATATGTAATAACTAATCCACCAGACACATATCTTCAAATAGGCACGTAGTCTCAAATTCTAACTTCCATTAACAAATCAAACACATTCAAATAGGTTGTTATATTAGTGATAAAAAATTTCAGACAAAGCTTTTTCTGTTACTCACAATATATTTTTTTTTTCAACAAGTTGTTGACATATTCACCAATTCTATTGCTTAGGATGAAAATGTAGCTTGAGGGTTTCAGTCTTTCTGTATTTCCGTTTTTCTGTTTTGGTTTTATGCCTATTTAATAGCCTTTGCATGTTCTGTATTTTTAAAATATAATAATACAGTTTTGTCACCTTCTCTGTTTCTCTTGTGGATGCATGCTCTGTTTTTCTCCAAGTTTTCTTTTTACATACTTTGCATGGTGCTGATAGCAAAGTTATCAAGAGCAAATATCTCACATTGCCATAAAGAATTTCCAATAATAATAAACATACTACTAATCTGCAACTTCTCTTGCATCAAATTTAGTGTTTCCAATACATACCTTACACTTGTTACTTTCGCCACATTGAAGACTACGTTAATGTATATATTTATTTTTTTATAATTTAATCAAATTATGAGAGTAACACTCATATTGTTTAGAATTATATATTTATGAAAACTCAGTTAACATCACTAAAATATAGGGGGTATGCAAAGTTTATTTATTTATTTCATTGAGAATAAAACGGTATTTTCACCACCCATGGAGGTGTATGAAGAATTTGCCTAAACTTCATAAGTGGTTTATTTAAATTTTCATTGGGCTGACCCACCAATGAAGGATGAGAAAATGTTATATTGGGCCCGCTATTAGAGTCCCATGGAAAATAGTTAGCAAATTCTTCGTGCACCCTATCAATTCCAATATGCATCCAATCTGTTATTGAAAATGACAAAAATACTCCTTCAAAATGACGAAAATAACCTTAAATAAAAGAAGGGTGTAAATAAAAATTACTTCCAGAACCTTTTATCAAGAAATATTTCGGATTTAAATTTTCGAAACACATTTTTTGAATTATGGAAATCTTATCCAAAATGTATTCTCAATTTTGTATTCCAGATTTTTTTTCCAGAATGTATTTTTTTAATTTTGAATTATATTTATTATTCTGGATTTTTAAATCCAGAATAAGAGTAATTTTGAAAATTAGAAGAAATGATAATGTACAGGTTAGTTATGGTACAGAAAGAAATTCTCAAAATAGTTTTGACTGACAAAATTATTTGGGTCATTCCAAGACATAACATGAATTAGAAGAGATGATAAAAAAACAACAACTGTTTTGGACAAAAAAGAGCTAGACCCAAAAGAAACATGAAATGATTATGGGCAATTTCTTCCTTCACCACCATATTTTCTTCTTTCACATCCATAAATCTTTCAATTCTAAAATTATCCCTGAACAAAAGGTGTTGTAGACATTCTAAACTCTAAAAATAGTAAATTCTAGAGTTCATAAGGTATTTTTTAAGTTCGAAAATACGTTTTGAATTTTAGAATTTGAATCACAAAATTGTATTCTAAATTCTAGAATTAAAAAATTTAAAATTAAAAAAAAAAAGAACTTTACGTTTTTTATGGAGGTACAGAAAGAAAAAGTATAGAGGTACAATAAGAAATTGGCATGATTATGTGGTTTCATAATCCATTGTTGGAAATTTATGGGCTTATGGTTTTTATAACCTTCTTAGGCTGTTTCTTCCGGCACCTCCATATATTCTTCTCCCATCTTCATAAATTTTCATATTTCTGAAAATATCTCTATGTAATATTCCAGATTACGTATTCTGGAAGTCTTTTTTCAAATTCGTAATTAGCTTCTGGATTATATAATTCATAAACCTTTTTTCAGATGCATGATTAGTTTCCAGATTATGTAATCCAGAAGTCTTTTTTAGCTTCTGGATTTCATAATCAATCCAGAAATCTTTTTTCAAATGCATGTCCAGATTACATAATCCAAAAACTATTTTATGGGGTGACACAAGAATGATAAAAAAGTATTTTTATACGGTGAAAAAAAATCTATGAACGTGGAGGAGGTTGAGACACTCACCTTCTTGAGTGGTCTATAAGATGGTAGGTTTATTCAGTATTTAAAGTTAAAGTTTAATTGGTCCTCTTCTACCAAACACCTTAGCTAAGTGATAAACTTTTAAAGTAATGAAAAGACAAATAAAAAATATACTTTTGGGATTTACCTCTAAAATGTTGGAAAATGATATGAACGGTGATATCATATAAAATAAATATGAAAGATATATTATGATATATTTACGTGAAACTTCCATCCATCCATCAATAGAGATATTGTTGTCCTTGTCTTTACAATTAAATTCTTCATCCACAAATGGTTGGAAAAAAACCTTTCAATTATGTCACAAGTGAAGTAACCCTCTCCCTCCAAACACCAAAATATCTTTATCCCATCACACTTCCACAATCAAACCCTGCAACTAAAACTGGTGACCAAGGAACCAACTAGTTGAGTGAATTTCCACCTTAAATACCTTCACATAATAGGAGAGAAAGTGTTGGAAATATTTGTTAGTATATAAATAAAGATAAAACTCACTAAGTCAATTTTATAAAATTGAATTAGATTTAAATCAACTTCTTAATATGGTATTAGAATCATTTATAACTTATTATAACGAAAGTTTTTTAGACTGATTATACCACTTGTTATAGATTTTTATCACTTTATCCATATTTTTTGTCTCAATTAATAGTTTTAAAGTAAGATATTTCATAATATTTAAGTGAATATAAACTTATTTTATAATCCGACTTTTTTAAGTTGAGTTGGAGAAAATTCAGTTATAAAATATTTACCTCTAGGAACCCAAAATCTTATGTTTTAATTGAAGACTTCAAAGATTTTCAATGATTAAAGGATGATAAATGCCTTAACTTACTCTTTTATTTTAATTTTGCTGAAAACAACATTTAGAAAAACTAAAAAGGCAAAAGAAAAATACCCACTCACCTTGGAAATATTAATATTATAAACAACTGACTCTGAGAAAATAAATTTATGAAACTTTATGGTTTTATTTCCACTAGTTTTAGTTGTGGTTATTGTTAAGAAATTGAAGAATACGAATGAGTCTTATACCGACCTAAGATAGCAGCAATCCAGAATTGAAGTGTGGAACCGTCTAACCTTTGTATTGTGATATGATTTTTAAAGTGCAGTGTGAAAATTGGGAAGATGCAAGTTGGCAAACAGTTTTCAGTTATTTAAGAAAAAAAGTTTGATTGATTGTACAAAATATTAATTAAATTAAACACGTATGTGCCAAAAATAAATGTATGTGTTCATGCAATAAATATTGTGTGGGTGTTGCTTAAGAAAACACTCAAATACAGTTTTCTTAATAATAAGTCCCTTTTACATAATTAACAGGAACACGGCTCTGCCGACTCAAATGGGTTCTTCAATTCTCCATTTTGAGTGTTCAACCGAAACAAAGAAGAAAATGCCCTCAACTCCAACCACTTTCTTTCGTTAAACAATTCATCAATGATTAACGAAAATGACACATTTCTTATAAATATATCCATTTATAATCTAATATAATTTCATCTTTATTTGATTTAAATAGATTTTAATATTAACATAATTTACTATTTTTCTAGTGGTTGAAGTTCCCACATCGATTAAAAATGAGGACAATTCTTTGTATAAAGTGGATACAATCCTCACATTCTTTTTATTGTATGAGGTTGAGTTAGGTTTAAAGTTCACTTTGTAACATGGTATCAGAGTCATTTTTGAGCTTATCCTAGCGAGTATTTGTTAGGTTTATCAGGCCACCACCCATATATATGTTATCCTACGCACGAGCTGTTGCCACTCTCGACGTGAGGGGTGTGTTGAAGATCCCATATCGGCTAGAGATGATTGTATATAAGTGGGTGCAAACCTCAACCCTATAAGCTGGTTTTATGGGGTCGAGTTAGGCTTAAAGTTCACTTCGTAACATGGTGAATCTCCACAATAAATAGTCTTATAGAAGTAGATTATTAACTCTAGAGATTGAGACCATTTCATCACATGATTGGACTCGGTCTATCACCTCACATCCAGTTATATACTATGAAATATTTTTATCTAGTGAATATAACTTGGGAAAGATTATACATCTAACTATAACACTAAATATCTATAAATGATTAAAAAATAAATTTTAATCTAAAATCCAACTTTACCTAATTAGTTTGATTTTGTTTTTACAAATTGATAATAAACCAAGTTATCAAATATGAAATAGACTCTAATAATATCATATTATTAGAAACATAATTAATTTATGTTTATAACCTAAATGAACACACTTGTATACCCAAACAATAGGTAAAATAGATGTGTTTATTAGGATGAAAGTGTTAATTTATTCCTTCGTGCGTAAGTATTTATAATTAGAAAATGGTCCCCATTCACATTTGATTGCATTTATAATGCCAAACTCACTTGGCTTTTTGTGTAGAATAGAAGAAGAATGAGCCATTTCACCGACTAATGCAGAGCCCAATAATTATTTTCTCTATAAAAAGTATCAAACACCATTCATTTATTTTATTTTATTTTTGTTAATGGTACGTCATTTTTTTTCTTCATTTTTGTCATTTGTGTTTCTCAAACCTTGTACACACGGAAATATAAAAAATGAAACTAAGATAATAAAAAAGTACACAGATATAAAATATGTTTTGCACTGTTCTTTTTGGCAGTTTTTGGCTATTGTAGGCTAAAGTAATAATGTTAAATGAAGACCATTTTGAAAACATTATATTAAAATAGACCAATTATTAATTAAATTATAAAGAATGGAGCAACTTGAGTTTTGAGCTATGCATGTCACTGTCTTAGGATATGGATAACGATAACACGATCTCTAATTTTTTAATGATTTTCAAAATAATAATATAAATATATTTTTGTCATCAAACGATATTATTTTAACTCTAAAATGTGTAAACTTAATTATTGGACCAAAATTAAACTTATATGAATTACACGCAACCCAAAAGTCATTATTTTAGGCAGCAGAAAAGTCATAATTAGAGTTAATTTATGGGTCACTACCTATTTAAAGGAGCATTCACTTTAATTTTTACTTCATTTTCTTTTTTGTAGTCCCACATTAAATTTTATTAATTCTCAAATACATGTCCTAATCAATACAAAAAAAAATTAAAATACTTGGGCATGTTATTTTTCTGAAGATATTATGGTCTTCTTATAATGTTTCATCAAATATATACTTATAACAATTTAAAAAAAATTTATATTAAATATAATGTTTAATTAAATTTAAATGTACAAAATACTAATAAATATTATTCGGATATTTATTATATTTTAGAAAACATTTGTAAAGTTAATAAAAACATTTATAAAATATACGATTTTTCATTTTCTAATATATTAACCATTATACTTTAACAAGAAACATTTTAATGAAAATCAACAAGAAAGTAATTAATAAGTGAGAAAATGACATTAGGGATAATGAGTGAGCATGATATGTAATGTGGAAAATAAGAATAAGTGTAGAAATAAATCATCTTCATTATTTGGAGATGGAATTAATTATGCTGAAACTAAGGTGAAGTGAAGCTTCTCACAAACCTATAGGTCAAAAAAATGGAATTAAATTCTTGGATTTGACTAAAAGAGAAATAGTTAGCATTTTTCACAGTTTGATGCATGAAATGAGAAAGAAAACACAGGTCTAGCCACCACACATTGACACACAAGTCCAACTATGACAATTCCCAACATTTTCCATTACTACAAGTTTTCTGTTTCACATTCATATCTTTTTTTTTTCATTACATCTCGATATAGTAATAGTCTCACATTGTTTAAATTAAGGTTAATAATAGTTTATATATTTTCTGCTCTTTCAATAAGTGTTTTTTAAAAATAAAATCCTGATACTCTAAACCCACGTACTTTTAAAATAGACAATATTTCAAATGGTGATTTATTCTAACAATACTATCTCTCGAATTTGAAGTGAAAACATTTCAAATAGAATCAAAATAAAATACTAAAGTGTCCTATATATTAAGGTAGGGTTCTTGAGAGAGGGAAAAAAAAAGTAAACATGTTTACATGAGTTGTTGAGTAAGTTAGGACACAAAAAAAGATATAAAAAGTAGACTAAAATTTGTATAAGTCATTCCACTTACTCCAATACTATAATTGGTTAAATGTGGAAATTTTTGCAAGTTGATGAGTTATTATCATTTAGACTTTTTAACCTAAACTCGTACTATAATCATCTAAAATAGTTGTTGATTATAATTTTTCTTCTTTATTTTGAAATAGGACATGACTATTCAAATAGTTGATGCGGGTATAGCAGATTTAGTGGAAGAGAAGAGAAGCTTGAGTGAATATTTCTCCTCTCTAATTTCGCACTTACCATAGCTTGTTTCAGAGTCTCATAACATTTAGATATATGCATGACTATGTATGTTCAATATTTCAGGATAGTTGTGAACAGAGATAGATATTTGAAAGAAACCTGAATTCAGTAGTCGTAGTTTGGCTACCTAATCAATGCTAGAGATTATACTTTTGGCATAATTAGAAAAAATGGTCATCGAACTTCAGATTTTTTGGTGGGGGAAACTAGCGACCATAATTAAAAATGAATTAAACAAAAAGCATGCATGGTTCCAGATAACCATGGCATTGAAATTTCTAATGCACGATCTCAGCTCAGCATTTAACATTCCTTGTTAAAGAGTTAAAAAAAATCAAAAAATTTACAATTTATAAGTTTACGGGTCGGAGTCGGATGACGGATAGAGATTCTAAAACACGATCAAAATGATTAAGTCTTATAGAAGATTAACAAGACTAAACTACGATTAAGCATGATGTCAACATTCTCAATTATGATAAAAAACCATAATCTAACCGAATAATAAAACTTTATGATAATCATATAAATATTTACATATTTTGAAAAAAAAAGTATGTTATTGTCACGTATTAATTACATTCAACATCAAATACCGATATCTCACTTAAACATCGTAGAAGTATCTTTTACCGGTATCATCCGAGTTTAAAATTTACAAATGCGAGAAGGAAGAGAGTCAAGGGATATAGTTATGAAACTATTATGAAAAACGTAAAGACAAAAATAGATTGAACGAATAAAAATAAGATAATCGTTCTCTTAATCCAACCCCATTCTAGAACAATATCTATTTCGGATGAGAACTAACGGGAAACTGGACCCTGAAAACGTATAGATTGAATTGTTTTGAAGAAGCAGCAAAGTGAAGTAAAACAGCATTAGAGAAAGAACAGAAAATGGAAAACTACAGTGGTGATGCTTACTATTCATGTGCAAGAATTGATTAATAAGTCACTATACAGTAGTGTACAGTGCAACGAATTAATTGATTCCAACTCCTATTTTTGCAGTTTACCCAGTAAGAAACAAACCAAGCATCGCTGGATGGCAGATTCCAACGTTCAAATTTCAGCAAAATGATTGAAACTAGGCCCTGCTTTCCCCAAATTCATTATTGTCTCAAAATGAACCCAATCACCATTTCTCGGGTACACAACAAACAAACATTTACCTCCACTCTCACCTCACCCCGTTTCATTCGTGACGTGTCCCTGTCGACAAGGTTGTCGCCAACACGTGTACGGCGGACAAGACAGCCCTCTACAACATCCAACGGACACCAGAGCCAACATTTTCTAACCCTTTTTAGTCTTATGCAGGTAACATTTTCTAACCTAACATTGGCGGTTGCGAGAGAGTGCATTGGTGAGTGGGTCTCCAACAAGGGTCCCACACTTCCTAAAGTGAAAGCTCTTTTCCCTCAACCACGCTTCACCCATCACCACTATAAAATCCACACCCTCCCTTCTCAACCAAACTAACTGCTACTTTTTCTTTCTCTCATTGTTTCTTCTGATTCTCCTCAGAATCAGATCATGGCTCCTCTCGCGTTCTCCTTCTCCTTCTTCTTCATTCTTATCTCCTTCTTTTCTTCATCATCAGGTAACAACATCAATCTCTCACTACTTTTCTACATGCACAAAATTTACACGTACTTTTACTTCTACTATTTTGCATAGTTTAGAGACGTGAACTTCAGCAGTGTGTGTTAACGCTGTGAATGGTTTTTGCAGAAGCGGGGTCTGTTGGAATAAACTATGGAAGGATTGCGAACGACCTACCTACACCGGCCAAGGTGGTGGAGCTTCTGAAGAGTCAGGGGCTGAGCCGTGTGAAGCTGTACGACACCGACGCCACGGTTTTAAGCGCGTTTGCGAACTCAGGAATCAAGGTGGTGGTTGCCATGCCGAACGAGCTTCTCTCCAACGCCGCCGCGGACCAGTCCTTCACCGACGCATGGGTGAAAGATAACATCGCCAGCCACTACCCCGCCACGCAAATCGAAGCCATCGCCGTGGGCAACGAAGTGTTCGTGGACCCCAACAACACCACCAAGTTCCTCGTGGCGGCGATGAAGAACGTGCACGCTTCGTTAACCAAGTACAGCCTCGACACCAACATCAAAATCTCTTCTCCCATCGCTCTCTCCGCGCTTCAATCCTCCTTCCCCGCCTCATCCGGTTCATTCAAAACCGAACTGGTCGAACCGGTTATTAAACCCATGCTCGACCTCCTCCGCCAAACCGGCTCCTACCTCATGGTGAACGCGTACCCGTTTTTCGCTTACTCTGCCAACGCCGACAAAATCTCCCTGGAGTACGCGCTCTTCAAGGAGAACGCCGGCGTGGTTGATTCCGGTAACGGTTTGAAATACACCAACCTCTTCGACGCCCAAATCGACGCCGTTTTCGCTGCCATGTCAGCGCTTCAATACAACGACGTTAAGATTACGGTTTCCGAAACAGGCTGGCCTTCCGCCGGGGACTCGAATGAAATCGGAGCGGGCCCGGAGAATGCCGCGGAGTATAACGGGAACTTGGTACGGCGCGTGTTGGGCCAGAGTGGGACCCCGTTGAGGCCCAATGACTCACTCGACGTTTTTCTCTTCGCTCTTTTCAACGAGAATCAGAAAACAGGGCCCACTTCGGAGAGAAACTACGGGCTGTTTTACCCCAGCGAGAAGAAGGTTTACGATATTCCGCTGAAGGCGGAGGGGGTTACGGAGGCGCCGTCGTCGGGGGTGGAGAAGAGCCAGGTTCCGGCGAGCGGGGAGGTGTCGACGACGTCGCGTGATGGTCAGACATGGTGCGTGGCGAATGGCGGCGCTTCCGAGGAGAAGCTTCAGAACGGTCTTAACTACGCTTGCGGAGAGGGTGGCGCTGATTGCAGTGCCATTCAACCAGACGCCACGTGTTACAATCCCAACACTTTGGAGGCGCATGCTTCCTACGCTTTCAACAGTTACTATCAGAAGAAGGCACGTGCCGCAGGCACCTGCGATTTTGGTGGAACCGCTTATGTTGTCACCCACCCTCCTAGTAAGTTTGTCTCATTTTTCACTATGAATGATTTTTTTAAGGTACAAATTTCTGTTATGCATGAAATGAAGTTGTGTTGAAAGTGTGTTTGGTGAATTTGTGTTGCAGAGTATGGTAGCTGCGAATTTCCCAGTGGATACTGAATGAAGAAGAGAGATGGAGTGGGTGGGTGTTTTAATTTGGATTTAATTGGGGGATTCCCCATACTTTTTACCAGTTTTCTCTTGTATTCTTCCATTCATTACATGTGTTTGGGTTTGATTGCGTTACTGTCTAATAAAATTTTATATTTATCATTGATTTGGTAACTCATTTCTTTTACTCCTTTGTTTGTAATTATATCTCTTTAATTTTAATCAAGAAAAATATATTCTATTTCTTCTTTAGTTTCTTTGAAGGCCCCATTTAGTGAATGATCATTTTAATTTAACTTTTTAGTTCAAACTAAGCCAATTTTATCCTTAACAGTTATTTATTGTTACTATTTTTAATAAAAAATAAAATGTAGACATTAAAGTGTCGTGAATTTCGTAAAAGAAATATATATTTTAAGTGAATCGATAATGTTTGTAGAAAATATACCATGGGGGATTTTTTTCCTGCATCCCCTACTTTCTAAGATATCAAAATTATTTATTTTGGATAGTATAATCTGAAATAGAAAATGAAGTTTTTGAATTTTATATTATGAAATTAAAAGAAAATATTCAATAAAAAACGTCAATGAATGATTTGGATATTTTTCAAAGTATAGAGGTGCAGAAAAGAAACACATGAAGGTGCATGAAGAAATCCGCAATACAATTTCTCAAAACTCAAGATATATATGGTCTTTCAACATCCTACACCTTAGGAAAAATGTATGTGGGCTATTAGCCCAATATTCTTTTCCTTTTTTCTGCCCATTAAATATAAATGAATAAGCCTTTGCTATTCACACCTCTTAATTTAGTAACCATTTCCCCTTCTTGCCTTTTTCTTTTACATATATATCTAGTTACTTCATTATCGTTGTATTATATATCTTTGTTTCCAACAATCCTTTGTCACCCAATTTGTTGTATTCATTCGTCAACTTCTTTTTCTTCAAAAAATAGTAAGAAGCAAGTTTATTTTTTTGAATTTCATGCATTTAAAAGAACTTAAATATGTGTTTATGGCTACGCAAAATAATCATATTTTGGTTTTTCTTAAAAAAATGTTCTCTCTCATTGTTATTAAATTTTAAGTAATTACTTTTATTCATTATAAAAATGAAAAAAAATATGATTTTAGTAGCTGTAAAATATTTTCCTTTCCAAAATTTGAAATAATAGTTTTTAGTCCTTACTATTCATTTAAGATAATAAATAATTTTTTTATAAATTTCAATTTTTCCAATTTTAAAATAACAAAAAATCATACCAGAATAAAAAAATAAATTATATTGCAAGGAAAACATATTTAATTGAGAAATTTTGTGAAATAAAGAATAATTTTTTATTGTATATTCTAAAATTAATATTTTTGATGAGAAAATATTATGATTTAAAAATCTATATAGAAAAATTTAGAAAGTACTAGTACCAACTATATATTAAGGATCCCTTCAGACAATGATTTATGTTCCTTTTTATTTTCTTTAAATGTACAGACATTTGGTCAATATCTTAATTTGATTGGTCAGAGTCACATGTTATCTTTGCGAAGCTTATTTGGGCTTAGGCCCTTCCAAAATCGTACAACCTTTGATTCAGTCAATATTGCTTCTTTCTTTGATTTAATTTTCTTAATCCACCTATCCTCCTAATTTATACACCAACCCAATACTTACGCTTAAATTATTACACTTTAAAATATAATTTTCTCTATTTAAAAATATAATAGAAATTGCAAAAGCATATCCACTGCAATCTATATTATTATATAAAAAATTATCATTTTATAAGTTTTTTTTTCTCATCTTTTAATTGGATAGTTTTATCCTTTAATAAAAAATTATTTATTTACAAAAATAACTTATTTTTTCCTTCAAAATAATGAAACAATTTCTGTTATAGTTAAGAAATATCTTTTCTTACTAGAGTATACAGTTAAAAGTAAAAAACAGTGGTTTCCAACTCGAATAGTCTGCCTTTTTCGATTGTCTTATAGTGAGTCATTCTTTGTATCTAGTATTCTTTCCAACTCTTATTACATCATTATTCTCTATCCGGTATATCCAGTCAGTTATCTTCATTGACGCCCTTCCCTCTTTAAGAGGAATATACGAGACCATTTTCATTAACTCATAGATCAGTATCCAAACCGTTTCATTTTATTAGCGGATCGACCCATGACGTTACATTCCCTCAACCTCAAACATAAGTCAATAAAATTAAAAGACATTTAAAACTAACTCATATCACAAACATTAACATGATTGAGCCATGATTGATCCATGAGCTCATAAATTCCTTCTTAGAAATAATTAAGATATAATTTTTGGAAGGGTAAGTTGATAAAGTTATATATTGTTATTAAGAGTTGAAATAATAATGTTGGTTAGGAATATAGAGAGAAAAAGGGGTTGAAGAAAGAAAGTAATGGTGTGAGGTGGAAGGAGTTGGTGTTGGAAGAAAGAATAATAAAAGCGTGTAAGCGACCACACCCACCAGAAGAGAAGGCGTAAGAGAATAGCGCGGGTGCATAATTTTCCCGCGCACCAAACAACCAATGAATGGACCAAAGGAAAAGACAAAAAAAGCCCCACTCCAGCCACCACCTGCTGCAACTCCCATGCGCGTTTCGCAAGGATTTCTTTATTCTAAATTCATAAATTTCAAAACAATAATAAATTCTTAGCCCCTTCTCTTATTTAAATATTAATAATTTCACATCTACTCGTTTTAAAATTAGGAAATCTGTAATTTCTTTAAGTTTATAATGTACAAACATATTTATCTCACATAAAATTGTTACAAATTATTATGATTCTCCTACTTATATATATTTACATGTATGCATTATGGGACCTAGGTAATATTTATTCACTAGTACACAATTTGTTGATGTGTCGGTAGTTTTCTAACTCTGACGTTCAAGTTACTGCTAGTATTTTGATGTGTTATCCAAAAACGTATATTTCTCCCCTTCAAAAGTTCTATTTATAAGTTGACTTATGGGCTCTTACCTGGATGGGTTGGATAGTCGGTTGATCAGAATATGTGTAGTGACTCCCTGAAGTTATGAAAGTATATCTTTCGGCTTATGGTTACATTAAAATTTACCTGAGTATTTCGGAACGTGTCTTTGACTCATTCAACTTCAGTTGTAACTGCCTATTTATTACATATTTATTATGTTATAACCATTATTCGACCAGGTGTTTGGGGTCCAACCGGTACAAAAGATATTTATTTCTATTTATGAGAATTTTTATGTGAATATTTTTTAAAAAAATTATTTATTATATTTTTGTAGTGATATAATTTTTTTCAAAACAAAATCCTATGTTGATAATGTTTTCAATCTTTATTATATTAGATTTCATCGGATATCAGATATATATAACCTCTTATATTATTAGTTTTATTTAAAGTTCAACATCTATTTCACAAGTTATATTATAAAATTAATTTATATAATATTTTAATATATAAGTCAGATTCAAAATACTACTAAATATATACATTTTTATGAAAGAAAAATGGAATGCGGGAAATATATTACTTAATACTGTATTTTATTGTTCACTAAAATTTATATGAATGGTACCAAGTAATGCATGAGTATGATTGAATCACGTGAAGTTCATTCAATAATAAATGTTGGATCAAACTGGTGTTTCATTAAAAAAAAAAGACTAAAGATTGAAGAAGGTGAAAGGGGAGGAATTTTCTTTTCTTTATGTAAAAATTATTTTTGTCACGTTTTCAGTATTATTGTACAAAAGTAATGAAAATACTTGTGATTAGGTCCATAATTAGAAATGTTTTTTTTAAACAAAAGAGCTTGTCAAAAACTTCAATATCAAAAGAATATTTGTCTCCCCATGTCAAATAATAATAATAAAATTATAATTATATGATTTTCAAAATAAAATATCAAATAAACTAAAATATTATACAAATTAAAATAAGTCAAATATATACGTATTTATTATTAATATTGACGATATTGATTCAAATAATGTTTGTGAGTATTTTTTTAAAGATGAACTCGTTCCATGAACAAAGTATAATAAGGTGATTACTTCGTTGCATGTATATTTTGTATTTTGTATGCTTAATAGAAAACACAACGCACTTATCATTTCGGCAAAATATGCGTTAAGTTATAAAAATAAGACAAATGGCGATAAAAAATAAAAAATAAGACAACAAACTACAAGTTATCTAACACATTGAAAAATAATTACATTGATAAAAACGGTAATCTGTTTTGTAATAAAAAAAATATATTACACTTAAAATGATAAATCTGATAATGTACTTAACTATTCGATTTCTAGGTCAATGGTAATCACAGATAAATTAAAATCTAAAAAGAAATCAAGAATAATAAAGTATAATTAAAGGATTATTGAGTTTGGATTAATTTTCATAAAGTATGAAACCCAATAGAAAAGCATAAATAGAGGTAGACCTCATAATAAAAGATAATGACTTTTCTAACTTTAAAACCTAAATAAACTCATCAACACTTCCGCTGACTTGAATGTTGAAGTGTCTTTGCATGTACTTCACATTTTGAACTTGAGGGACGGATAGTGAGAAGACAAAAGACAGAGGATATTTGATAGGAGATATTTCTGTCTATTTTATTGATTTTTTTACAAAATATACTGTGTTGATTTTATTACAAAAATTATTTGGTGAAAGTCACTTGATATTTGAATTGATATACTTCGTGCTCTCTGAAAAAAAATATAAGAAATAGATATATACTTTTTTTTATAATTATATATGTATTATAAAAATAAGTTTTTTAATAGTTTAATCCGTTTTAAATGTTATTTCATATCATGTTCAAGGTTATAATTAAGTTTGTAATTAAAAATCTCCACAATTTCAGTTTAATCCGGTTTTCAAGAGAGAAAATACTATGGAAAAGTTTAATCATAAATTATAATGCATAACAACTTTTTTTTTAAAACTTTTACAATGGTAATTCCTTCGAAAATCCAACATTTATCGCTTTCTCCATTCTAGTAATCATGTAATCAAACCATCAAGTTTTATTTTTCTTTCCAACATTAGATTCTTCTAATCACCATGCTTAGTATTAAAGCTTTAGCCCATAATTACTTATCATCATTCTATAATTAATGGTCTTTCTTGTATTATTAACTCCTAATCCCTTTAACTTTTTTAGTTTCTTAATTTAATATAATTAATTTTCTAATTCTTAAAGAAAAATAGTAGAATAATATTATCCATTTATGTATTTTTTTCTCCCACTAACAAATAATGAAAGTAATCTCCACAATTCTGAAAACAAAAAAATGAATGAACAAGAAATTAATTTAATTTTTTGAGAGGAGATGAAATATAATTTATTTAATTTAATTATTTGAGACCATAGTACCACGCTCAATGAATGACAGTTCCTTTCAGCTTAGTCAAATGAATATTATTGTAATTGAGCATCTTTATAAAAAGGTGAAGAAGTTGCAGCAATCTGAACAGCATATTTCAGAAGTAAGACTTCACAGTCCCAACCTCAAGATTACATTACATGGTTTTCTTCCCTTTTTATTTTAGGTTTTACTTAATTACTGCCACCTTGGGCAGACAAAAAGGACACACAAGAGATTAAATTAAGAAGGTGAAAAAAGTTAAAATATCAGTGATTTAGTTTAAGAAAAATAGAGTTAAAGATAAAATATTTTATTTTAAAAAATATAATTTTGTTTGTACTTTCATTTTTATCAGTAGACTTAATATTGTACCGAATGGAACTGAAGGTCTTGACATTCGGTTGAATGGATTGAGATGAAGAACTCAAATAGAAGGTTAATAATACCAAACAATGATTAAGTCAGCTAACATGTTCTTAATTATGATCTAAAATCTTATTCTGACTCAATAACAAAGACTCTATGATAATCATATCAATAGTCGCGAATTTTAAGAAAAGATATCTCATTATCACACATTAATTGTACCAAATATTGAATATCGAAATCTTACTTAAACATCGAAGTGTCTTTTGTAAGTAATATTTGAACTGAAAGTTTACTAAAGAAAAGAGACAACGGAAGAATAAAAGGAAAATGTTCAATGAGGTGAAAAAGTAAGAGACAATCGACCGAGAAGGAAAATAATAATTCTCTATATTAATCCAAAAATAAATATAAAACTTCTAAAAATAGAAATGGTAACTTCAAGTTTGAAGTTTGTGTTATATGAAAATGGTGTTGTTGTTTTTGGCTTTTCATTTGGTCAAACAGAATCAAACTTTTATTATTTTCTTGAATGTACGAAATTGCCTTTAATTTATGCTTCTTTAAGAAATTTGGGATAATGGAAACATATCTCATATTCATAGGAAATAATCAAATGTAATCCATGCATTTAAACTAGTTGATAAACTAATATATAGGTTTTGATATAAGTTTCAATATTAAATTATATGTATTTAATAAATTAATGATAAACTAGTTGGTAAATGTAAAATAATATAAAAATATATAGGCTTTGCCTCGTACACGGTCTGACTTCAAAGGCTAATATAACTATTCTACGATCTTTCTCTATCCATTAACTTTTATTAAAAATATAATTTATATTCTAATTAAATATTTGATATTATTAAACATTTTCAAATTAATATTTAACCAAATATGGTGGTCAGACGATTATTTCCTTCTCAATAGATACATGTATATCATAAAATTTTTGCTCTTTCAAAATTAACTATTATCTTTCTCACATTTATGAGTCAGATATAAGAATTCAATAAATATATAAAATAGAATTTATAAACCTAATATTTCAAATATTTGGATTCAAATTGGTGTTTTGTTTATTTATTTAAGTTTGTTTATCACTTGTTGGTGTCGAATATTTTTTTAAAGAAATTCACAACTTTAGATAAATATATTGAATTGTAAATTTTATATTATTATTGTCTTAAGACTTTGTGTTAAATATTTGTGTATTAATTATTCATTTAAATTTGTTTAAAATTTGTAGTATCAATCTAACGAAAATGCATTAAAAATGATTAGTAAGTCTTAATTATAACAAAAAAATAATAATACTTTTTATGAACCTATTATTTCATTTAATTTCTTACCATATTGTATATTAATCTATATAATTTAGATGATGAATGAAAGTAAAACGTCTATTATTCATGTGTCAATATTGACACATCCAAAGTATATGTGATTAAATGTGTCAATACATACGTCCCTTAATCCATTAGTGTTTTAATGAGACATTTGCATTAGTGTCCTATATTTACAAAATATGCAAAATAAAATCTTACTCAAACTATAAACTTATTAGTGTGTCCTTTATACGATAACAACTTAAAAAAATAGATAATTAGTTAAGAGTCTTTCACATTCCGGTTACACTATTACTTAAAATAATACAACTTAATTCAACAAGTCAATGACTAAAAATATTATCTAAAATATTATACATTATATTACTTGATTAATCATTCGACATTTACCAATTATAATAAAGAAAATGTAACTGTTTCAATATTTTTATGACTCAAATTTAAAATTATAACGGACAATCTTATGATGTTGTACATGAAATTAAATTGTTAGTAATAGAGAAAATATATTTTAAGCATTTTTTTAAATATTTGTTTATTTTCTAAATAATAAAGTATTCACACACTCCTATACGTATTTAAATTAGTAAATAATTATTTTTGAATTTATCTATAAACATTTTTCAAGAGATTTACATCATCACTCAAAACGATGTAACTTAATTTAAGAAGTCAATAACTAAAAATGTTATGTAAAATCTAAAATATCATCCATTTTATTATTTGAGTGACCATTCGATTATTGAACAATTACAACTTAAAAATATAACTGTTTCAACATCTTTATTGTTCAAATTTTAAGTTATGACTTGAACCGTCTTGTTGGAGCAATATATACAACATGAAATCAAATTGTTCATAATAAAACAAAACATATCTTAAACACTTTTCAAAATATTTGATTATTTTTAAATAATTAAGGCTTCACACACCCCTATATGTATTTAAATATAATAAAATAATTACTTTTGAGTTATTTATAAACATTTTCCAAGAGATTTATTTATTATCTGTTTAAATTAAAATCACATATCTTAACATAAATAAATAAAGCTTTACACACTCCCCTAATTGAAAACTTTTTATTATTATTAAAAGGAAAGAGTTTGCAATAAAAATAAACTTTTTCATATGTGTGAAACATGTGGAAATTTGTGACATATTTTTTTTTTATGTTATAAATTAAATTAAATAGTTTTAAAACCGATACTCTCACTTTGTTTTATTTCTAGGATTTTCTTTCTCTTTTTGTTTTAAATGTACATTTTGCATGGTATTTTCAAAATTACTTAAAATGTTTCCATAATCTCGAATTACAACATATTACAACCTATTTCTCTTTATACGAATAATTAACGTTTTTAATTTTGAATCTTTCTAAAATTATTTTATTTTCCTTTTAAAAGTAAAATAATATAATCTTACCATACACACTTTTTGTATTTTATTTTTTTGAATTTGAAGACAGTAGAAATAGTTTAGGGGAATGAATGTGGAAGAGTTTGCATTCTTTGTCCCAAGGTTGAAGTATATGGTGAAAGGAATAAATGATACAAAGAAAAATAAATTAATGGGGTCATGTGAAACCAGTGAGCAGATACAGCTACAAACATTATTCTCTCTTACACTCTAACTTCAACATAAACCAAATCATTCAACACATTTTAAATCAATCAAAAACTTTTTACTTTTTTCCTTTCTTTGTTACCTCAAAAAACAGGAAACAGACAATGTTTCTGTTTTTTTAGAAAAATAAAAGCACAAGATCTATAGTTAATTATGCAAAATTCCAATTCTTAAAATAGTAAAAAAAAAATCCTTCAAGATTTGTATGGCTTAATTGAGAAAAGTCTTCAAAATTGAAGTTTTTCTATTTATTTCCTTTATCTTATAATATATGGTAAAAAAAAATAATGTGCAGTGTCGAAAAATAGATACAGTTCCCAACCAATAATTACGCTATTGAATTTTTTGAGAAGAAAGTTAGTTCACACCAGTTGTTAAAAATTAAAAAAAAATTAAAATTAAAAAGTTTTAGCCGGCTATAAATTGCAGTTACGCGTGGCATAATCTGGTGCTTCGTCTTCAGCCGAAATATTTGAAATGAACGAAAAAGAACAAAAATGGTTTCTTTCTCGAAAATGGATATAAATCCATTATTATTATTATTATTATTACACGGTAAGAAAAATATTAATATTTATTTATTAATATTTAAAGATATAGAGAAGATGATCTGCTGCATTGCATTTACCCCTCTGTGTGTGCCCACTGGAAAAAGAAAAAAAATAATATGATATCATGAAAGGGACCTCACCAAATCAAAAGTACACCAACCAAAGCAAGGCAAATTTACCTCCAAGAAACCCATGGGGTTAATCTCGTCTTTCCACAACAGCCCTTAACTCACTCTTCGTAATTTGAAACCAGCAAAAAAAAAAAAAGAAAAAGAAAGAGAAAAAAATAATAATAAAAAAGGTAATACCGAAAGATGGAAGAGAAGAAAACCGCGAAGATGAACACGCTTAACGTCCAAATTTATTTATTAGTATTAATATTAATATTATATTTGTGTGTGTTAGTGTGTAGTTGAAGGAGAAGAAGAAGAGAAGGTGGTACCGCCTTCAATTATCTCTCTTCTTTCTCTCTCCTATTCTGGTCCTCATCATCATCTTATACCTCTTCTTCCACCTCCATAACACTCATTCACCACTTCTGAGAGAAACCCATTAATCTCACACGACATGTTTCTCTGAGGGCCAATCAAAGATCGAACCTTGTTGTGTTCGACGACTCTGGGTCTCTGTCTTTTTTTTCTTGTTTTTTTTTTTATTATTTTCTCCGAAGACATGCGGAAGGGAAGAGGAGGGGCCGCGTCGGTCGTCACGGCGGCGGCTGCGGCCGCCAACGGATCCCTTTTAAAGGAGCCTCGGTACCGGGGCGTCAGAAAGAGACCGTGGGGGAGGTTCGCGGCGGAGATCAGAGACCCGTTGAAGAAAGCCAGGGTTTGGTTGGGAACCTTCGATTCTGCCGAGGAAGCTGCTCGAGCCTACGACGCCGCCGCTCGGTCTCTCCGAGGTCCCAAGGCCAAAACAAATTTTCCTCTCTCACACCCTTTTTGCTATCCGCACCCCACCACCAATCCTCTTTTCTACGCCGGTTTCCACGACAACAACCACCACAACGGCAGCCTTAACAACCCTCAGAGACCCACCTCGAGCGGGATGAGCAGCACGGTGGAGTCCTTCAGCGGACCGCGCCCTCCCGCCGCCGCCGCCGCCACTTCCATGACGCCGTTTTTGACCACCACGCGGAGATACCCGCGCACTCCCCCTCTCGTCCCCGAAGACTGCCACAGCGACTGCGACTCTTCCTCGTCCGTCGTCGAGGACGGCGACGACAACATCGTTTCCTCGTCGTTCCGCCCTCCCCTGCCCTTTGATCTCAACGCGCCGCCGTTCGACGATGCTTCCGCAGATGACGATCTCCGCTGCACCGCGCTCTGCCTCTGAACGTGCTGTGATAGTTCTCAAAATCTGATTTTTTTTTTCATCCTTGATTTTTTTTTTATCGCTGCGCGGAACAAGTTATAATGATGATCAGATGTAAGATTGTGGTAATATGATCTTAGTTCTGTGAGAGGGAGATTCCGTGATTGGGTGTATTTTCTTTTTCTAAAATTTTATTTAGGAAAAAATATTGAATGAGAAAAAAAAAAGTAATTATGGATTATGATATGTTTGTTGGAAGAATCGAATGGTGGTGTGTATGCATTGTTCCCAAAGATCCTCTTTCTCTCTGTCTCTGCAGTGTATACTGTAGCACTAGTTCAGAAATTCAGTGTTTTTTCTAACTTAGATTTGGTTTGTTCCAGTTCCCTTGCCCATTATCTTTGTTTTGGTTTGGTGGGTTTGCAATGTTAGCAATATGTTTGATGACCTTTGAAGTAGTGTAGAATAGGGCTATATTGTGGTTTTGATTTTGATTTTTTGGAGAAAGTTTGTAATTTGTTGTTTTGGCTTTTCTTGGTTTGGGAGCAATTGCAACAGGAACAGAACTATGATTTTGCCTCTGATGGCACTCAAGGTGTTTGGCAGCGTGGGTTATATAGATCTAGGTGTGAATGATTAGATTACGAGGGAGAAAAATATGGTTTGTTTTCTCTTTTTTTGATGCAAAGTTCTTGTAAGGTCGTATTTTGGGTTGTGTAAGAAAAGAATCAATGCGTGGATTAACGATTTTTGTTGTTTATGTCAAACCAGCAGCATATCGCTAAATTTCAGCACATGGTTACGGGTAGGATAAGAAAAGAAGGGCTTTTTATGAATTTTTTTTTGTCCATTTTTATATAATTTGTTCTGGTCCGAAAAGAAGGATAGTGGAACACGGTGTTAGAAGTTTGAATGATGAAGGGTTGGGTTAGGTCACCTTGTCCTGTGATGCCAAAGGTGGTGGTTTTGGAAGGTGTTTAGGAAGAAAGAAAATGTGGTATTGTTGCAGAATCCTACCCCACTCACTGAAATGAACGTGACACGTCTATGGTAGCTTGTTTTTTTGTTTTCATTGCATAGGGGATACAATGTTAGGGAAAATAAAGGTTCATGAAAAAGTCAACGCACCAACCAATGCCAGCTTAAACACGCACTCACCTTTTGAGGTGACCCTTCTCTATTATCTTTCATTTGCACACAACTTCCTCAAAACTAAATTCTCAAAACATGAATTAGTGAGATATTAGCATGTTTATTTTTGATCTTGTTGAATATTATTTGGTGATTGTAGGGTGTTCTAGATTAGAAGGGAGTATTGATATTGAAAGAATGGATTTGGTGAGGGGAGTGATGTTGTGGAATGGTGTTGTGGACCATGAATTGGTTGGGTGCATTTTTGTGAAGGTTGAACAACTATGTGGCACTTTTGTTTCGTTCACTATTGTCTTACCTTCAAATTTGGGGAGAGGGGAAGTGTGGTCCACAACCATGGTCTCCATTTCCAACATTATATGCTCTTGCTTAAAAAACAACAACCTAAGTGGGCCGAAATGCTTGTCCCACTAAGCATTTTCAAGCCCGTGACATTCTCCAACACTCTATGTTAAGTCCACCTCACATAATTAAATTTTTCACATTCATCGAAACAGTTTAAACACTGTCACTCGGGAAATGCAGTTTTTTGTAACCATGTTAAATGTGCATTAGTGTGCAAAACACTGTCCATGAATGTCAACAAGTTTTGTGCTATAGACAATGGTTAGTTGGAGACACCAAAAAATGTAGTCAACACAACAAAATCAATCAAGTTGAATAACACGTTGTTTAACTATGGTGGAAATTTGGTGATGATAAACGCGTAGCGATATGGCAGAAACACTCAAGTTGCTTGAAGCTTGACATGTTTGGGAAATTCAATATTAACATGGTTAGCCAATATAGTCATGGTATGGAAAGTTTCGGACAAGTGACGAATGTGCATAGATTTTATATATCTGAACCGAATTTGTGCTAAGAACTTGTATCATTCCTTAAACATTGTTTATTTTATCAATAATGTTTCAAGATGTCAACTTATGAACTTTATGGATCTTATTCTAGATACAATCAAATGGTTATTTTAGGATAATGTCAGACACTCAAATGTCACATTGATTCATCAACAAAGAAAATAACTTGTCGGTCATACTAAAAAACCAATTAAACTTTACAACATTTCGGTTTGAGCATGAAGGACTTGTGGATTGTATATAATACATCATTGGATTTGAATAATATATATTTTCGGTATGAAAACTAAAATTATTGAAAAACTTGTTGACATAAGAATCTCAATATATGATCGAGTGAAAATATAGAAATGTATAAGTTAAGTCCTAAAAAATTTTCATTTATCAATTAAAACTCCATTTCTATGCAAGATCCTTCTTTCTAAGTTTGTTTTTATTTCTTTCTGTTTAATTTCTCAAAAATTATTTTTCATATTTTTTGTTTAATTTTTTTGTTTGTCACGTTCATTTCCAGAAAAATAATATATTTTTGCATTTTTATATCTAATTGTTGTGCATCACAATTCTTTTTAGTAATGATTTAGTAATATATATATATATATATATATATATATATATTATTGTAACTGCTAAAAGATTTATTAGATCAATGAAGGTTAAAATACAACTGTTTGAAGTTTAAATTGGAAAGTTTAGGTTGGACAAAAATATTTTAGTTGTAATTCGTAAATATTGTCTTTTGTTTTATGTTATTTATTTCTTCAAGGAAGTGTATTGTGTTAATGTACAGAATTTTCTCAATGATTAAAAATAAAACAAAATACCCTAATTAAAAAGCTTAAATAATTTGATTTAATATAATAAATAAAGAATATATATATATATATATATATATATATATATATATATATATATATATATTTTAAATATAAAATAAAAAAAAAATAAAAAAGACAAAATTTTATTTTTTTTTTTTATTTTTATAATTTATAACATTTTTTTTTTATATAAAACACACAATTATATAAAAAAAAAA
>Ga0123342_1001044_pt1 | contig 46128 bp, 19 predicted proteins | sample Turbeawhitnodule_FD_89960 | JGI IMG/M metagenome (GOLD analysis project Ga0123342, IMG submission 89960) | Root nodule microbial communities of legume samples collected from Mexico - Turtle bean Mexico white nodule | ecosystem: Host-associated > Plants > Roots > Nodule | place: Mexico: Nepantla...
AAGTTGAGAGGATTAAACTTCTCAACTGACCCCACAAAGATTGATGACTAAATCCTAAGGAAAAACAGAGAACAAAGGATATTTAGAGTAAAAATGAACTTACTCTGTTTGAAAATCTGATCGTAGAAATACTTCTTAACTCCTCAGCTACAGCGTGGTATGATCAGATTCTAAAATAGATGAAGATTGGGAGAGAAATTAAGAGAGAGGAAGAGAAGAGAATACAGAGAGAGAGTGAAAGAAGAAAAAAAAATGGTACTGTAGTGGAAATAATGTTTCTGTTGGCTTTTTAAAAAAGGCACGCCGCCGTTACAAAAGCTACTTGACTCCTACGGTAAAAAAATATAAAGAAATTATAAATAATTATTAGAAAGTAAATTTTAAGTTAACTCAACTTTATAGATTAATTTATAAAGTAAAATTTATTCTTATTTCTATAATATAAAATATAATCTCAAATGTGAATATTTAATAAAAATTAATTTTTTTTTTCTTCTCTTCTATTTCATAAATTATTGTGAATTGAGAAAATATACAGTAAATAATAATTGAATTTGGTATGATATATGGAAAGTGCTTTCCATTGATGAACTTATTCTTTGCATGTGCTACACTTTTGAACAAAGTACCACTCCACAATAATCATCTTTGTCTTTACCACACAATCCTATCTCCTTTTTTCTTTCATTTAACTTTGTTTGTCAAAATATACACTTTTTATGCCATGGAATCCACCTTTCAACAACTTTTTTGATAGTGATTCAGTAAAATGAAGAACACACATTTGCTTGTTACTTCACATAAGCTTTATAATTAAACGAAAAATAAAATTCAAGGATAGTTGCGAAGCCATCATTATGTGAGCAATTAAGAATTTTCCAATTTGTTTTTCCCTTTTGAAAAAACTATTCTTAAGATTTGTTTTGTTTTGTAATCAAACAAACTTGTACTTTAACTTTGTAAAAAAAGAAGAAGAAACAATAGTATATTCAAAATAACTCTCCCTTGGTATTGTTTTTTCCAGTCTTACTCAATCATAAAATAAATAAAACTTGATTAATTTTTTTATCAACAATTAAATTATTAATGTGTTTTTGTTATAAACGACTTCCATTAATTTTAAGATAGTATCTCCCTTGTTTTTCTTTTTACCTTATTATCGAGGATTTTTCACTTTATATTTTACATTTCTTAAAATATGTCGGATTAGTAATGATATAATTTATTTTCTAATATTAAAATAATTATAATTAATCATTCTAAAATGTTCACCCATAAATTACGGTACGATTAATAAGTTTATCTAATAGTCGTTTCTCAATCGTCTCACATCCAAGACGATTTACAGTCTTCCAACCTTAAACCAAAAAGTACGAAAAAACTTAAATAAAAACATATTACTATTAGTCATGGATGTGTAACCGTCCTACATCCATTTCTGTTATATATATACACTAAGATTTAGAACATTGAAAAAAATAAAACAAAATATATATTTTAGACATAACATAAACTCATGAGTATTTGGTGGTATAAATAGTTGGCAAGAACAAAAACTTTTCTTCATACTTAGAAAATAACATGGAATATATGGTGATGAATTCAAATCTACATTTAATTGGGAGAAGATGAAAACAAGTGCACATTTAGTTGTTAGTTGAAATTTACTAGTGGAGAACCAAAATTCAAATGAAAGCATGAATAAAAGTCTGACGAAATTACATAAACTAAGATAATGGCATTTATACCCATGTAGCTAGCTAGAAGGTAGCTATGAAATTGAATGCTGCTTATTTAATTCACTTATTTTGCATTAAGAGCGGGAAAATGTTATTAAGAGGTTAAACAATCTCTTGGCATAGTAAAAGTTAAAGAGATATAACCAATTGTACACAGTCACGGACCTCTTATAATTTAAGTCATAAAATCTAAGTTAAATGGATATTCAATATTTTGTTATTTAAAAGTTACAATTATTAATAATTTATTTTTCATTTGTTTTAAATATTTTATTTTTTATATATAAAATCTACTGCATTCTTTCTAAATTTATCAAGTTGTTTGTATAGGGTAAAATGTAGTATAAATAGTATAGAATATGATTTATAAATACTAATAAAGTTTATGATTTTTTTTTAAAATTAAGATTTTTTGTGATCTAATTAAGCATTTTGCCATAACAAAAATATTATCGAGTTGTTTACATTGATACATGTGGAACTATTTGATGATTTATGTAAACTCTTAAATATGGTAGTTATGTTAGATTAAATTTTTTATTTTTATTAATTTGGTTATGATGGATGAATTATATTTTATGATCATGTATAAACAGAATAGTATACAAATAATACAAATTTTAATTAAAAATATCTATTTTGATTTAATTGGAATAAAAGTTTGGATTCACTTGTTTGTTGTTTATCTTATTATTAAGAAAGTGAATTTATGTTTAATTTAATTTTATAAAATCAGTTACTATATTTTCTGTGAGAAGTTTTAATGTTCAATCTACAATTTGAAAGAGTGAGAGAATAAATCAAATTTTTATATTTTGGAAGTCTTGCAACATGAATGCTTAAATATAAGTTAGTTGAATGATCAAACAAGAAAAACAGTCTAACACTTTTGTTAACATAAATGCTTAAATATAAGTTTGTTGAATGATCAAACAAGAAAAATAGTCTAACACTTTTGTTAACATAAATGCTTAAATATAAGTTAGTTGAATGATCAACCAAGAAAAATAGTATAACACTTTTGTTTAGATTAGAGGGTGTGGAGATAGTTTAATGTTAAAAATAATTTTTTCAATTAATAGAATTAAAGAATATAAAATATTTATAAATATGTAATTTAATTATATAATTATGTAATATAAAATCTGTTTGAAGAAAGTAGTTTTGAGTTAGATTTTTTTTGGTAACCCTATTCTATATTGTGTCAATGGTTTCAATTTTTAAAATTTATCATATGAGAAACATTGATTTTTAGGGTTTGAACTTGTTGAAAAATAAAAACTAAAGAGTTCTTTAGAGACTAAATCAAAATTTATTAATTTAGAGAAATTATAATAACATATTTAAGTATAAATTTTGATGATATAGAATAAACATTTATTTATCTTGTACTGCGATTTCAAATATTAGTTAAATCTTGATGAAGTAGGATAACCAAAGTCTAAGTTCATATGGTTGTTGAAGAAAGCAATAATTTTTGAGTGAGTAATTTTGATCCACATGGTTGTCATCACCCCGTGTTTTGTTAATCAACTTCCACGCTTCTCAAAGAGAAAAAACCGCCCACCTCTGACGACAACTGTGATAGGTGTCTCCCACTACCATCCATATGCCAACACTGTTTTCTCTATGCTTCCTCCCTGTGCAGTGAGTGCCATTTCCATTATTTCTATAACCCCATTGTCCGTTGGATCCAAAGTTACCAACTTTTGTTGATATCATCTCATAAAGTCACTATTTTTTGCTTCCCTTTTGAGGTATCTGCCCCACCCTCTCTCTCTATCCTCCTTCACTCGAAGGGTGTAGCTGTCCCTTTGTTTTGATCTATTCCTTCACTTCACCATCTATTTGGTTGAATAAAAAAAATCTTGCTGCAAAAAAAGGTGTGTTTGAACTTGGTTAACTTGCATACTTTATAGTTTGGACCCCTTTTCAAGTTTTCATATTTTTGAACTTAAAATAAAAAAAAAACTGCTCTTCAAGTAATGGGGTTTAGTTTTCTTGAATCCCTTTTCATTGGATATGCTTTTCTTTTGCTGCTGTTCTATCTTTTTAACTTAGAGACCAAGTGGGGTATAACTCCAAAAACTAAACCTTTATTGGGTCGGGTGTTGGTTCTTGTCTAATTCTGCAGGTGGAGCTTGAGCTGGGGAGCTCAACATGTCTTCGGCATTGGTTCATTTGTTGGGTGTTCTGTGGGTATGTTGGTGGTTGGCATCAACTGGAGAGGCTCAAATAGAGTATCTGAGGTACAAAGATCCAAAACAACCAGTTGCAACTCGGATTAAGGACTTGATGAGTCGAATGACTTTGGAGGAGAAGATTGGTCAAATGGTTCAGATTGATAGGAGTGTTGCCAATGCTAAGGTTATGAAAACCAGCTTCATTGGTAAGGATAACTGAGAACTCGTAGCTTCTTTTTTCTCTTTTCAGTTGATAGTGTTTGAGTTAAATATGTAATTTCATGTCTAGGAGCGAATTTTCTGTGCAGTTATCTTTCTTTGTTTAGCAGCTTTTTTATTTAGAAAAAAAAGGGCAAAATAATCATACTTGTGAGATTGTCTGGTATCTCCCTTAAAAGAAACGGAGTGCATATAGAATATTGAGAAAAATCAGCATTTATAGGAAATTAACTACTTTTAGCCTAACTTACAGTTTTCTGCTGTGTTTTTCCTTTTTATTTGCATTGCATTTGATTGTTGGCAGGTCTGACTAATCTTTGAAACAGGTTTCAGTTGTGATGAGTCTCCTGTTATTCAATGTTTGTTTGACATTGCTTCTGATATTGCTATTTACTTATGAAGAAGGATTTCTTCTGTGTAATTATGCCTTGCAAATACAATTCGTTTTCATTGATAATTGCGTGTGTCCCAGGACATCAATTTTTTTGGGTAGAAGATATTTTGGGGGTAGGGGATGATACCTCTTTCCAAGGGAAGGAAAGTAGTTGGGTTCAAAGAGAACTTATAAAAGACTTACATTTACTTTACCCCATGGAGAGACAAGTGTAGCTCAAAACCTATGATCTCTCAAAATTTAAAATTTGTCATACTACTTGAACAGCACCAACTCCTGAGGGTTTCCTCTAGATAGTTTGAATCCCTACTGAGGTGCTGATTACCTTGTCAGCATATTCTTCACTGCATTCACTATCACTAGATTTAATGCACTAAATATGAAGAGTAGAGCTTAGAGCACTGGAAAGGAATCCTTAAGAAAGTGAGTTGCAAACTTGCAATATTCGTGCTATTTCTTTCCCTGGCTTCAATTTGAGTTTCCTTTTCTTTCAATCTGTTACAGACGTCTTTGTATTTGTTCATTTGAATATGTTACTAATTCCTTACGAATCTATTGTTTTTTTTTTTATCTTCTTAGTTTTATTATCTCATAAGATCTTAATTAGCTAAAATTAGGAAGCTGAAAGAAGCCAGGAATGAGTAATTGATGAAAATTGAATTAAGAATAGGAAATTAAAGTATATCACGACATCATTAAGAAGCATTATCAATTAACTGGTTATTTTAATTGTGTGCAGGGAGTGTATTGAGTGGTGGTGGTAGCGAGCCCCTTCCAAAGGCTACCGCCGAAGATTGGGTTAATATGATAAATGAATTTCAGAAAGGAGCTTTGGAGAGTAGATTGGGTATACCAATGATATATGGTATTGATGCTGTTCATGGACACAATAATGTCTACAATGCCACCATATTTCCCCATAATGTTGGGCTTGGATGTACCAGGCAAGTTTAACATTTATGATCATGTATTTTGTTGGTATGGGTCATATGAACAAGATTTGATAAATAATAGACCTTTCATTATCTAATTTGACAATTTACATAGTCACCTGAACCATTTCACCTGCAGCATACTTGAGTGCGAAGCGAGTGGTTATAAGAAACATGCCGTCAATTCTGTAGGTTTAAAACATAGTTTGTTCCATTCTAATAATCTTTGATGAACAGGGATCCAGATCTGGCACAAAGGATTGGTGCTGCTACTGCTCTTGAAGTCAGAGCTACTGGGATTCCTTATGTTTTTGCTCCATGCATAGCGGTAAATAGGAAAGAGTATAATGATAAGTTTTTAGAAAAATTCTTATTAAACAGGTTTGAGGATGTCAGATGTGTACCTTTTTCTTTTATCATTTTACTGATTACTCCTGAAACATTGATTATAGGTTTGTAGAGATCCAAGATGGGGTCGGTGTTATGAAAGCTATAGTGAGGATGCCAAAATTGTGCAAGAAATGACAGAGATCATATCTGGTCTACAAGGAAGTATCCCTTCCAATTCCAGAAAGGGATTTCCATATGTTGGTGGCAAGTATGTAATTAATTATTTTAGAGCATTTTTTGAAATAAGATTGCATTTCATTATTTTTTTCAGGAATTTTTTGGACTCATTTTCAATAATTTACACCAGAGGAAGTGATGTATGGCTCTTTATGCCCAATCTACTGTTTTTTTTTTTTCCCAGAAAGATGATATAATTTACATAAAGTTCATGGATCTTTAGTGATTTTAGTAGATCTAAACTTTAATCTAGTTTATAATTTGAAGGATTCTTGTGCATTTTTAACTAAGTGTGAAAAAAAGATACTATTCCTCTGAATCAGCAACTTGTTGATATGATGTATGCTTGTGATTCATATTATCTTGGTAACTATTACATATTATTTTATTTGGATAATACGGTCTGTTTACTGTCTTACCATATCATAATTTGACTTAGGAGAATTCACTTCAAACAAACAGCAGTCCATTTAGTGATATTAGTCAATTAATTATTATTATCATCAACCAATATTATTAAGCTGAAATCCAAATGAATAAAAAAGTCTACATGATGGACTTGTACTTATTTTTATCTCTATTCCTTATTAGGCTTATGAATTTCTTGTAGGACAAAGGTAGCAGCTTGTGCTAAACACTTTGTTGGAGATGGTGGTACAGCGAAGGGAGTAAATGAGAACAACACATTGATTGATTGGCATGGATTGTTAAGCATTCACATGCCTGCCTATTCTGATTCCATTATTAAGGGGGTCTCTACTGTCATGGTTTCTTACTCCAGTTGGAATGGTGCAAAGATGCATGCAAATCGTGATCTAGTTACTGGCTTCCTCAAGAATACCCTTAAGTTTAAGGTTTGTCTTGTTTGTATTTTTTCTCTTTCATAATAAATGTTCAGGTAAAGTTGTTCTACGCAATGGGAGCAACTACCAAATGCTTTTACAGTAATGCTTCTCACTTGCTTGACTATCATATTATCTTGTCTGTCTAATAAGAAAAACAGACCCAGGCATGTGTGGAACACTGCACAAGATGATTTTAACATGGCAGCACAAGAAAATTGTATAGAGGTTTGAGTCATATGACATGGCATAGGCTTAGATGTAAAATTATATAGGACAGAAATTTGAATGTAAACATGAAAAACATCCAATATATGAAAACCATCTGTGGTATATCATCACTGTACCCCACCACCACTAGAAAAAAAAGCTGAAGAGGGAGATAGTCTATCCTCACTTTTCTGTAGTCATTGTTGTGTCCACATTTACTACTAATTCACGACCTAAGGAAATAACTAACATACTTTGTTTAGCACCTTGCCACTTTTCCAACTGAGAGTATATCTTACATTTATTTTCACAATTCCATAATATTTGTTCTGTACATTTTGTACTTAATTGATTAAGGCATTCCATGTCGATCATCATTAATTTATGTGTTTTTCTTTTATGAGTCAATGTCATTCGATTTTTAGTTCAAATATTAGTCATTTCCCTCAACATTTGACTGGTGTTTGATATTTCTGTCACATGCTGATTGCTCTCTAACTTGCTAATTGTTACTGCCAGATAGGGTTATTGTTTAAGGAGAGGTTTGCAAATAAAGATTTTCTGAAATCCTTCTTCAAAGAAACTCACTTTGGATATCCTTGAAATCAATATTTGCACTATTATGTTTAATGTTATCCGTTACTGAATCTACTATAAAATCTGTTGTGTCAGTCTTGAGAAATCCATGTAAACTTTTGATAATGTTGTTTGAGCCATATTATCAAGAATAGTGTACTGTACAGCCGGATGTTCTATTACTGTACAGCCTGTCTTTATGCTATTGTCAGATCCTGATTTAAGCAACATGGTTCATATTCTGGATGCTAACAACAAATTTGTGTATTTATTTATCAGGGATTTGTCATCTCAGATTGGCAAGGTATTGATAGAATCACAGCACCACCGGATTCAAATTACACATACTCTGTGCAGGCTTCCATTGAAGCTGGTGTTGATATGGTTAGTTGCTCTTTATGCTGAAATTACCTTCCGGACTGGAGTGAATAAAATTTGTGCTCAAGAGTAGCTCATGAAACCACGTAATGTGAGCTCAAATGAAGTATTATAGAACTCAGCCTTTCTTTTTGTTACCAATCATCGCAGGTCATGGTCCCATACAAATATGATGAGTTCATTCAGGATCTTACACTCTTGGTCAAGAGCAATATCATTCCGATGGAGCGTATTGATGATGCTGTGGAGAGAATTTTGCTTGTAAAGTTCACCATGGGTCTTTTTGAGAACCCTCTAGCTGATACCAGCTTAGTCAATGAACTTGGAAGCCAGGTGAGTCATTCAAACCATTTATTTCAATCATAATAATATAGAACAACACCCTCTTTCCTTTGATGGAAAAAAAAAATATTTCATGAAATTGTCTTCCCTGATATCTAGAACATGAACCATGTGGAGTATAATCTTCCTTGCTTCCAAACCCACCTGACCATATCCTATTGGTGTGAATTAAACATCTCCTATTTGGGATTGATTCTTGTTGTTCAACCCATCATAGATGATCCAGCTTCCTAATAGATTCAGTTGATAACACTTTTAAGAAAAAGATGAAAATCTTGAAAACTGACTTTTATTAAGAAACTAAACAGAATGTATTTACATTCTTTGTTAATTCTTAATCTTACAGCATGATTGGGACTTAGACATCCCATAATACCCAAGTCCATATCACAACAATGAACTTATCTGATGCCTGCTCTGATTTTTATGAACAAAACTATTATATATGTTTTTAATGGCAGTTATCGTTGACTGTAATTTATCTGAGCATAATTGAGACGCTGAGAGTCATGATTGTTGTTTCACTAGGAACACAGGGACCTAGCAAGGGAAGCTGTCAGAAAATCTCTCGTGCTGCTTAAGAATGGGAAAAATGAAAGCACTCCACTTCTGCCTCTTCCAAAGAAAGTCCCAAAAATTCTAGTTGCTGGTAGCCATGCCGATAATTTGGGCTACCAATGTGGAGGGTGGACAATCAAATGGCAAGGATTCAGTGGCAACAGTGACACAAGAGGTAAGTGACTCTCTGGCATTCATGACAAGCTGAGGTCTAGGTCCATGGAAGCATGAGATTCTGAGCTCTAAATGTTGTTGACATTTTGTACTTTTACGAGTGACACTAGTTAATGAGCATTATTTGAAGTTATCCAAAATATTATAATTTGTGAAGCAATGCAAGGGAACTATCCACTGTCATAAATATTCACCAAGCTTGTGATGCATATTTTTGAATAACTAATAATAGTGGGTAGTTTGCATGCATGTCAAAGGAGGAGACTAATATTTTTTTCCTTGGACAGGAACAACTATTCTCAGTGCCATAAAATCAACAGTTGATCCAAGCACAGAAGTAATCTTTCGTGACAACCCTGACAACGAGTTTGTTAAATCCAATAACTTTGAATATGCCGTTGTTGTTGTTGGTGAGCCTCCTTATGCCGAGACTGCTGGGGACAGCCTGGCACTCACAATGATGGAATCTGGCCCAAATGTCATCAACAATGTCTGTGGGACGGTTAGGTGTGTGGTTGTCATCATCTCTGGCAGACCTATTGTTATTGAACCATACGTTTCTACCATAGATGCATTGGTGGCCGCATGGTTGCCAGGCACCGAAGGCCAAGGTGTGACAGATGTCCTTTTTGGTGACTATGGTTTCACGGGTAAGCTTGCGAGAACATGGTTCAAATCTGTCGATCAACTCCCAATGAATGTTGGGGATCCTCACTATGATCCTCTTTATCCTTTTGGTTTTGGACTAACAACCGAATCTGTTAAGGACCTGGTAGCAAGGTAATTTTCATTTAAACCATGAAGGCTTTATATTTTACTCAAGCATTAGACTTGTTTGAGAAGAAAATGAGAAGCTAAAATGACTTGAACTTTTTCCATAAACCAAAATCAATGCATGCCCTTCAGCTTTTGGAGAAGTAAGATGAAAAAACTTTTGTAAGTTAAGTACACTAGGGAAGAGAGGACCTGGATTCATTTTATCTTCTTATTTTCTTGTCCTATAAATACTTATAGAAAAGGTTCTTCAAACAAGACCTTGACCAATGCAGTAGTGAGCAACAACTTTTCATTTCACAAGATTTTCTCCTGTTTACTGATGGAGCCACCATTGTGCAGGTCAACTTCAGCCGCTATTAGTGTAAGGGCTTGTATATTTACCATCATGGTGACACTATTCATCAGCTTATATTTAACTGGTATGTTGGTGATTGTGACTTTATACATAATGAAGTTGATTTTTTGTTTTCAACATCTCAGTGTGTAAATACTTATGTTTGATTGTTCACTCTGACAGGTTAAGCAGAATTCATGGGAGGTTATTGGAGCAGGCGGCTAGAGAACTAACTTATGTAATTCATTGTATTTGAGACATTATTATTGTTCTAGAACTAGTAATTTGAGCACATTCTTTTTCACAATTTAAAACTTTGTTGGAAGGAATATCAGACAAATAAGCTATGAGATCTACTAGGCGTTAAAGAAGGTATTTAAGAGTACTTAGATTTTGATTTGTGTTGGGAAAAGTGGGAAGTGGTTTCAACCCTGTTGCCTCCTCTACTTCTACCTTTGACCTTAAAACTTCAATTTCATGTCTGTATATAAGCCCAGATGCAGAAGAATTATTAGGAAATTAACGTTCTTTAAGATTGCTACTACTTTTTCCTGTGTGCACTGTTTCTCTTGCTCTTGCTACTACTTAAGCTTTTTACATTATTGTCATCATGTTCTTCAATAAAATTATATGTAAATTATTTATTATTATTCAAACCAGCATTCCTGTATCATCACTTAAATGGAGAACATGAAGTATCAGGAGCGTGTCATATAAAAAAGCTTCAAATTCACTTATCTCAATTAAATATATTTTTTAAAAGGTTATTCTTAATTTAAATAATTTTTTATTATAGTTCAGTTAATGCATATTAAAAAAGTATCATTATTTCAGAAAAAAGAATGTTTTAAATAGTTGTATATGTATTATTGATTTTAGACTGAAAAAACCTTAGAAATGCAATCATTTTGTAGTGGAGTATTACTTAAAAGGAGTTCATTCCGGGTACCTTTAGATTTGGAAGGTTTTACAAGAGATCTTGCAATTGCTTCATTTTTCACCAAATTTTTTTTCTTTTTTCTTTCTTTTTTCAACCAAATGTTTTTAACTTTTACTCTTTTCTCATTTACTCTCACTCTACTATTAAATTGAACATAAACATGGTGGAAAGATGATATGTCAAAATAAGTTTAAAACTATTGAGTCAATTCGCTCACCACTCGTTCGAGTTGAATTGAAAAATATATTATTTTTTTAAATGTATATCAAATTGAATTTAATTCACTTAATCCGGTTAAACAAGTTCGAGTCGAATTAAAAATAGATTGAAATTAAAGATAAAGTGACCCGTGATGTACTAACAATAATCTTTTATTTTTTTATTATAATTATTTACTTCTTCTAATTTCTAATTATGTAGATTGATAATTTGATCTTTTAAATATAAGAATATTGTCCAACAATATTTGAATGAATTAGATATTTAATTTATTTTTACAAATATATAAATTAACACTTTAATTTGTATTTAGTATCTTTATAATAATGTTTGGAAAAATAGGTGAAGATTTTGATTATATTATAGACGAGTTGAGTAAAACTATTATAATTGTAATACATTAAATATACAAAAATAAATTAAGAAAATAAAATATATTTTAATGAATTAATACACCTAGCCCACAAACTAGCGATGGACAAAATTTCTAACTCACTAAAAAAGTGTACCGAATTGAATTCATTTATTTTTAACTCAAACCATGAAAAAGGTAAACTCGTGATTTGGCTTATAAATTATCATATTCTTATGCAGATTACGTGTGAGCACATGCATGAATACGAATTAACAGCTGCCATATATATATTTGAAAACATGATAAAAATAATAATTAACGTTCCATTAAAAAGTGAGAATATAAACTATTTCAAAAAAATTAAATAACTAAAATTATAATTATTTTGGAACGGAGTATGTACATGAGCGTAGAGGTGACAAAGCGAGTCAACCAGCCTGCCCCGCATTGACCCGCCCTCCAAAAATGCGGGTCAGGTTAGCCCGCCTCATAAAGATATTGCGGGCTAGAATTCTCGACTCGTCCCGCATAAACCCATTTTTTTTTACATTTTGTTCTTAAAAAAATGTCAAATTAAACTTATATATGTTACTCTCAAACCTAAAGATTTTTTTTTTTCCTTTTTAAACATAGTCAAACATCAAAACATTAAAAATTAAGAAAAATATCAAATATCACTATTATTCCACTTCCAAAACATTAAAAATAATTAATTCCAAAACATTAAACATAAACATTATTGACATTCTTTCATTTCAATAACATTGAATACCGCCTTAGAAGAACTTTCATTCATTTTTTTTCTTGCAGGTTAACGGGTCAGCCCGCCCCGCGTCACTGCTGGCCCACACAAGCCGCGAACTAATACGGAATGGGCTAATGCAGGTTAGCGTTAGCCCACCCCGCATTTTTTACCAACGGACCGCAAACCGGCCCACCCCGCTTTGCCATCCTTACATGAACGTAGTAACATTTTCCTATCGTAGTATTCCTATCGTAGTATTGTGGCCCTATTTACAAGACTTGTATAGATATAAAGGGAATTTCTTCCTCTATCACATATTTTCAACATATTTTCAGAGACAATTTCTCCCTGCTCACATATTTTCAGCGGTAATTACCCTGCCCGTATCAATTCCAACGTGCACTCGATCTATTATTGAAAATAACAAAATAACCTTACATAAAAGAGATGTAAATAAAAATTACTTCCAGAATCTTTTATCCATAAATATTATGGATTTCAATTTCTAGCAGAAATTTTTATCTAGAGTAATTTTGGAAATTTGAAAAAATGATAGGGTGCAGGAAGAAATTGCCATTTCCAGATCATCTCTCACTGGTTTCGTAATGGACTTTCTAAAAAGTACTTTTCTTTTATTCCAAATATTTTATTTTGAAGCAAATGAAAAAACAATCCCAACAAATATTATGTGTAGGAAGTTGAACTCCTAAATAAATAAACATTGCACTCTGGATCCAGGGAGTGCTATAAATACGTCCCTTCTACTTTTACACATTGAATCTCTTCTTGGAAATGCAGTGCCAGAATTTGACTCAAGCAGACTACAGAAAATTCTACTCAAATATTCTCTCTTTAACATTTGAGCTATTGAACATTAACATGATAACTAATTGATCTCTCTTGAGCACCTAAATAGCCTGTTTTTACTGCTCATAGCCGTAGAACGTGTGCTTAGTGATATATTAATGGCAAATAAAACGAAAAGAACAACCAAAGGCCACTTTATAGAAGCTGATATCCTTCCTCTAATTCATACTTTCAACATCTTTGCAAAACGTGCCACTTTAAAGACTATAGTAGATTCAAGTCAAAGGATTCCCTAAAGTCGCTAAATGGCTCTAAATGCCGAGCAACTCATAATATTTAGAAAAAAATAATACATAAATAAATTGTGATATAATAAAAAACAAACAAAAGATAATATTAACAGACATAAAAACTAACTGGAAATGAAAAAGAACTTTACGAAGTAAACTATAAATTGTTTTAAAAAATGAGAAACTCATAATGTAGTACAATGAGCTTGTTCCTAGTACACTGCTAAAATTCAATGTGTTCTTGCAGCTCAAGTTCAAGGCCCGAACAGAAAAGAGAGTGAAAAAAAAACATGTATCAATGTGTGGTTAAGAACTAAGAATTGCAGATATATTCAAATTATTAAAAAATAATCGGGGCAAGTACATGTGGACAAATAGCTAATTTACAAAATTAATATGATATTTGAAATTATCCAGTTGAAGTTCAATTCACACCTTGCTTTGTCCTATGCACTCACCAGGAACACACTTTATTAGCCTCCGACAGAAATCTGCATCCTTCCTGTGAACTCACAAATAAGCACTCCCGAACAGCATGAGAAAAGGAATTACTTTCCATATTTTGAAGTGCTTGAACTTTTACCTCCATCTCATTGCCCAGTGTTCACAACCAGAGTGGCAACGCTAATATTTTGCCCAAGTTGGATGCCTGCACGCATGGGCTCTCCACTCCAGTTTTAGCATCCTTTCTCTGGCAAGCATCCATGGTGAGAAGGTGAGACAATATTAACCTGAAAAGAGAAAAAAAAGGTTTGTGGAACATCAGAGACAGATTCAAAGATGTCAAGTGTAAGATTTCTGATTAATTCCAAATCTTTACATTCTGAACAAAGTCAGACAACAGGAGTATAAGTAGTTAACAGAAATAGCCAAATGCCAAATTAAAATAAAGAATGAGAACATAGAGGGAGCTATGAATGAAGTGCTGATTCAAGGAAGGAGAGGCTAATGAATAGTCATCTGCAGACAAAGTAGTAACACTGACACAATTTCATGCCAATAGTTCAAGTATGACAAAAAATACATGATAAATCTTTCGAAACTCATTTTAAGTAAACTTTAGAAACACCTTGTATCATGATAATCTTTCACAGGGTCATCAATTCTCCTAAAAGTTAAACTAATAAGTGAAACTACATGAACGGCTTCCATATTCCTAATACACTGCCTTGGGCAAGACACATTTGGCTTGCTAAGTGGACAATAGCCATACCTTCTTTTATTATGCTGAGATTCAACTTTATTTAAATGAATGAGGTGGTTAGGATCCAGCTCTTGATCTTCAGCTACAAAGTTTCCGATATCAAGTCAAGGAACTCTACTAAAAGCTTAAGTACATCAATGGTTTTTATTTTTATACATGCAACAGCCATCATTCTTCACACATTTTAATATTTACACTTCATGTTAGAAGGTGAGAAAACCAGAAAGGAAAAGCACAAGAACAAAAGAAAAGGGACAAAGTGGTTTCCCACCCGAAGATCAGGTATAATAGGTTAACACTACTTGTGCAGGTAAGGGAAGGGGATCAGGAAACTAAATGAAAAAACCTATATCTCATATTCTCAATGAGTCCAAAATATCCTGAAAGATCCTATTCAAAGACCATACAGATTACAAAACCTTTTGTTACATCTGTGCTGCATTCATCCTTCCATCATTTTCTTCCACCTTATCTATGTGGTCCTGGTCATCCTGGTTTGAGCCAACTCGCAAATGCGGTTGTCCTGTAACACTTTCATTGCTCCTTAGTAAGGAAAGTTGGTCCATAGCAATAGAGTTCCTTTTGTAATTCCACACAAGCATTGAAATATAATCTTGAGGTGTAACAAGACCTTGTTCAGTGATGCAACTCCGTTGCTCCTCCAAAGTCTTTGGATCTTCCAGTTTTATGTATTCTAGCAACAACTTTTCATGGTCAGGCCTCCAGTCACTAGGGAATAGGGAGTAATCTGTCTCCGGTACAAGAGACATCCTTGTATAATGGAGACCATCGATTGATTCGGCAAGGCCCATTCTTAACAAATTCTGGTACTCAGGAGACTGGCCTTTCTTCTCCTTCAATGGACGGCTCAAGTTACGAGCACCTATCTTGTACACTTTTGCCCGCGAACGAAGCTTGTATTTTGCAGCATACAACTTAGCAAGGGAGCCTCTTATGATATAAGAACAGAAGTTCACAATCTTCTTCCTATTGTCAGCATACCTATACCACTCAACCATGGTTGACAAAAACTTGTTCATTTGAGCATTGGTATGCGCCTGCGTGGCATGAAACATCCTAAAACAAGGCTGAGGATCTGGATCCTTGTCCCCCTTGAGAAAGCTTAACTTCCTAAACTGCTTAATACACTGTTTCAAGCTGGCCGTCACTGACAACAGCGTCCCCACACCCTTCTCACTTATGATCTTGCCACCAGTTGCAGTGTACCTAAGAGTTGGATACACAACCCTTCTACACAGCACATGGTCCAAAAACATTATCCCTTTTGTTATATGCTCTATAGGAAGACTCTCATTATCAAGCTTGAGCATAAACCTCTGATCACAAAACTCAATCAACTGCTTCCTCAATGCAGCTGCATCCGCCCTAGGCCCTCTAACACCAATCAAGATATGCCCTCCATACCGAACGAAATCCATCTTCCTGGTCTTATCCGGCCCACTCGTGGGCACAAACTCCGGCCATGAAGTGTTCCCCTGCTCCTCTTCAGGATTATTCCATATAACATCACTCTTGGAAGGAACGTAGAACTCCTTAATCTTCCCCTCCATCCACCTATCCAACTCATCCAAACAAACATTGGCCAAAAGTGGACTAAGCACACCACAATGACCCCAATTGGGAACCATATTTGCCTCCTCCGGCGCAAACCCAAAAAAGGTATCCAACCAATAAGGATCAGGCTTAGGCTCATCCTCGGCCAACACCCTCTTCTTCTGATACTTCCTCTTCTTCTTCTTCTCTTTTTTCTCCAGAGTAGTAACAACCACCGGCGTAACCAGCGCGTCTTTTATCAAATCAACAATCAACTTATCCCTAACATCCCTCATAACAGCATTGACCACCATCCCCACTTTCATCCCATCTAACAAAACACTAAAATCACCCTTTATATACCACAAATAACCAGCAAAGCTCCTTCTGATGACCCTTAAAACAGTGTGGGGTGTTCTGCCTGGTCTGAAAGCGTAGGACTTAGGGGAAAAGCGAGGCTCATAGATTGGTTCGAGGACCATCAACAGAACCTCCTGAACGATCTTGTCCTGGAAGGGCGAGGGCTGCGTTGTGGTGAGGATGGTTTTGATCTTGCGCTTGGAAAGGGAATCGTAGTCAGTTTTATCTCGGGGGGATTTGAGAAAGAACTTGAGTCTGGCGCCCCACTTGAATTTTCCGTCGAGGACGGCGTTGCGGAGGGCGAGGAGGTCCTGGAGGGTGGAAGTGGAGAGGGAGGAGCGGGGGGTGTAGGAACCGGTGTCGTCGGTGGCGACCTTCTGGTAGGCGAGGACCCAGAGGTCGAAGCGGCGAAGGAGGGGGGAGATGGAGGTGACGGCGCGGTCGGGGTGGCGGAAGTTGTCGATCCACATCTGGCAGCAAAGAGAGACGCCGTCGTCTCTGGAGTGGGTGGAGGAGGAGAAGGGGCGAGGGGAGGAATGAGGAGGGTGCAGGATAGGGAATAATGAAATTGGTCGCAGGGGATTGGTGGGATTGGAGAGGAGGAGGTGGCGGAGACGGTGGGAGAAGAGGGGGAGACGGCGACGCATTTGGGAGTTGTGTTGTCAGAGCATGGGGCGTTGATGGAGTGAGGGAGGGAACCAAAACAAAACCCACCAAAAACCCTTCTGCTACTCTCCTCTCTTCCTTCTTACATCTTTCTTCAAAATATGAACCATTCTTTCTACCACTCACACATTCCAATTTAATTTTTTTTTATTATTATTATTATTATTGTTATTACTCCAAATAATTTAACAAGCCAAAAAATAAATCTGTAATATTTAAAATTTTAACGTGACAATGAAATTAAAATATAACAAATATTTTTTTTATTGTTGAAATTTCAAATCTGAACTTTAGACATAAAGTATAGTATAAAACTAGATGAAATGCAATATAATAATTATATTTTTGTGTTACATATACTCTTTGGAGCCCTAAATAAAACTTAGAGACTTATAAGTTACCAAGAGAGTGTTTTGTACCACTACTGAAAAAAAGAAAACAAACTTACCAAAAGATAAACTCTAATGTTTTATTTGGATAGATAATGAAAAAGTAACAAAAGAATCATTTTTAATTAAAAAGCAACCACAATTTAATTTTACTACAATAACAACATACATCAACCATGTATATATATGTGTGTGAATTTATACATTAATTTTCAATAAGTAGAATGTCAATTAAATATGTGTTACCAAATACTAATAATTAATCTAATTAAAAATTTAAATTAATAAGTGAATTCAATAATAATTGATTAAGATAAATTTAATCTAATTCAAAATTTAAATTAATAAGTGAATTCAATAATAATTGATTAAGATAAATTTAATATAATTCAAATTGTGCATGCATTTATACATGATGTTATGGTATATATGAATTCCTTAGTAAACTTCTCACTTGATATTATTCATTATTTAAACCAAATTACAATTAATTAAATATATAAAATAATCATCATTTTAAATTTGTAATAAAAATTCACATATAATTCATTTAAATAATAAAAATAATAATATTTTTTTTAGTTTAAACGAAAATTAGCTACTTTTGTGAAAAAAATTCAGACAAAATTTTGACCAAATAAGAAATTGAGTTCCGATCTTATTTTTTTTAACAAAAATTGGCTCATTTAAGCAAAAATCTTGACATATCAAGTGAGTTGTAATTTTATTTTTGTTTGAACAAAAAATCATTCATATAAAAAAAATATTATAAAATTAACCTCATACAATATAATAATTTTATTTTCAAAATTTTACTCAAAACCAATTTAACAAATACAACTCTAAAATGTTATACAACAATAATTCCTTAAGTCAAAACTCAAATAATACTCAATACAAAATACAATCATTGCATAGAAGTTAAAATTTTGTGAGCAAGTCACATTCACATTCATATAATCTATCATAAGATTTAATGAAAAAACATAAATAATTTTTCTTTTGTAAAAAATTATTTCTTTAGAGAAACTTCAAATCCAAACAATAAAACTATTCAAAATTTTATGGAACTAAAACAAAGTATTTAAGTATAAACTTAATTAAGTTGAGATTGTCGCTTTTTTTCAACAACCCTACAAAGACTAATGATAAATTCATAAAAAAATAAAGAGCCTTTAAAAAAATAAAGTTTACTAAATTTGAAAATATGATTTATTACAAATATCATTAAGTCGTCAATTTTCTAAAGTGAAATCAAAATTTAAAAGAAATAAAGACTAGAAGAATAAATTTAGAGAAATAGCAGAGACTTTTTTTAAGACAAAACAATGAAAAAACGATGTGGTTTTACATATATTACTTTTAAAAAGTATTTATAAAATAATTATATTGATAAAAACTCTAACAAGAGGGTTAATGTATTCGTAGGAATTTGTGTGGTACCAAATTGTTTTACAATAATATTTAGCTTGATCATAAAGATTCTGCGCAGGCATATTCACAAATATTATTTTTTATTTAAATGTTGGTTTTGATTCAAATAAAGGAATCAGAATCCAAGTTGCCATGGACAACAACTCTTCTGATTGAAAATCACTAAACTTAAATCTCATGTATCTGTTCATAACTTATTCATGTTCATTCTCATCTATTCTTGTTAATGTATCAATAAATGTCATCAGTAACTAACACTTTTATTAATTAAAAAATAATTTTGTGAAGTAATTTTCAGAACAAATAAAATATACTTTAGGTGAATGAATTTACCTAGGAAATTAAATTTTATGAGAAAATATTTCTATTTAAAGTTTTCTATTTCTTTTATTCATAACTTATTGAGCATTTTTTCTCCATATTTAAGAGTTTCACCCTTTTCCATCATTTTCTCTAAATAATAAAAAAATGCTTAGAAAATTAGCTCATGCAGTAGGCTTCCTTATTTGAAATTTCTTGAGTGAAAAAAAAAAATGTGTTTATGGATCAATCCACACAACTTCCTATTTTATGAAATGAAATATGTATTTGTACTTAGTTACTTACACAGCCTAATAAATTGGCAGCTTCAATACAAGATAAAAACATACAATAAAATGTATTACTCTAAGAAGTAAAATACACACAATATTACAACTAAACTCGTTTAAAAACAATTTTTGTAATGTCGAGAGAACACATGCTTCATAGCTTCCCTTAAGTATTTGAAACTTATGGTATGTTTGAATAAATTTATTTATAAATACATATAACAAAAAGTGAAATGAAGTTATCTGCAAACTAAAATAATTTTGTATAGATATATTATTCTGTACAAAAAATAATGTATATTCTTTTAAATATTTTGTAAAACTTATGCATAAGTTAATTTTACATTAGAATTTCATTTTTTTCATTATTTTATTGTAAATATACTTATTCTAACATACTTATTAATCACGTCTAAATATTAATCATGGATTATATTATCAAAATAAATATCTACATATCTTAAAACAAAATATTCAAGCAAAATATCAAAATGTATTAGTGGAGTTCTATTACTCGAAACATCACTATTTTCATACAAAAACACGTTTATCACACTAAATAAAATAAATACAATACAAATAATAAGATAATTATTTATTTTTAATTTTTTTAATATAAATGTAATTTTAAACCAGAACCATTAATTAATCAATTCTCATACCTTTCTTTTTTCAAATCAATAAATATTTATAATAATTCATAATTTATATTTTTTATGTTAGACTTTTAGTGACCAACATACATAGATAGTTAACTATACTTCCGGACAACTTGTGTAATGATTCAGACTTAAAGTTTTGCATTTGTCATACAATCTCACTGTGAACATCATGTGAATCTCCTTCAACTTTCATCACTTGAATAACTTCATTTATGTAATTTCATTATATCAATAAAGTCATGATACTTCCTTTTAGACAAATCATTAGCCAATACACGTTATAACAATTTCAACATGATATATTATTTCCTAAAAATACTATATATTGATCACAATTTCATATTTCATAATTCACATTATTCGAAATCAAACTAATAAATTACACTTAGAAATTCAATCAAACCTAAATTCATACAAAATGCATAACTAAAAGATTTCCAACAAAACATATAATTAAAATTCACATAAAATTTAATTAAAAACATTAAACAATAATAAAACAAAAAGTCACGAACAAATCTTAAATTTTGAAGTTTTTTTTTAGCTTGAGTGAAAAAGACCATAGCTTGAGCATAAATATTTTCATTTGAGTGAAAATCATCCTAATAACACCCCATTTTTTACCTTGTTTTTGCTTGAGTGAAAGTTTTATCATTTGAGCGATGGGTCTCGCCTGAGCGAGATTCCCTCTCGCTTGAGCAAAAACGGACTCGAGAGTACTCCATTTTTGTTTGAGCGAGATGTCCAGGAAAAAAGGTTCTTAGCAAATGATATTTGCAATGTTTTTCACTAAAAAAATACATACTCATCAATCTTTATATCATCAAGTGATTCATAATACAATTTAGTTCATGCTACCATTCAACACTTATAGTCTCGTATAAAATACATTCAATAACTAATTCAGATTAAACTCAACACATACCATACAAATTTAACAAATTCAACTATTTCACATTTAATTTTAAACAATACATTGTCTTACTAAAAAAAATAAATCCTACAAGAATATTTGAAATTGGTGATTTCACCCCCACATCCATATATTTTTAACCCAAGGTTTTATTGAAAATTAAAACTTTTTTTTTTTAGAAAAAAGTAGATGTGCCCACAAATAGCTCAAATCCTACAAAGTCCAATGGTAGTTTAACTTACATCACAAAGTCCTAATCAAAGATCTAATTATATCACTATGACTTTGAACTAACATAAACTAATCCTGAAACTATAAACATCACATGTAAAACCTATACCAAAGATAATTTAACAAGTTCAAAACTGGCTAAAAGGAATAATGAACAAAAATAAGTTTACTATGTCAAAAACTCTGATCGAACCGTCTTTTGTATTCACAATCAGGAATTTAATAACGAAATCCGATTATCAGTCTAGTGATTAGGGATTCAAAATGTTAAAGAGAAAGAAGATAAAAGAAAAAGTAAGTTTAGAGAAATAATATTTTTTAAATGAAATCTGAATAACTATTTTCTTTATCTATATACTCTTTTCATGATAAAATATTAATTTATTATTTAAAATATATCACTTTTATTCTAAAATTATTTTATAGTCCTTACTCTTATTAAAAAAATTAAAAAAAAAATCTTAATGAACTTGTTGTCATGTATTTTTACATTTTTTTTAAAAAAAAAAAACAAACCACTTTAATTTCTCCTGAAAATTGTTATCGTGTGGGCGTGTTACAACACGTGAATAAATACTTACACGCAAAAATAAAAAAATTATAAAAAAAAAATGTAAGCTGACGAAAATGTTGCACGAGTAAAACGAGGGCATTAATATAATATAAAAGAATAGAAACAATTATTAAAATTAAAATGGATAATTACCATAGATCGTCATAGAAGTTTAAGAAAGAACCAACATCCTTGTTCCACATAAAAAGCAAACCATATTGCATTATTAAACAAAAAAATATAGAATAAGGTATAAAATTCTAAATGACATTGACAGAAGTATAAGGTTGAGGTAAAAGGTTATAACGTGAGCAGTATCTCCAAAAATAAAAATAAAAATAGAGACATAATGTGTGTGTGTGTATATATATATATATATATATATGGGATAAATTGAGGGGTAACGAAATTCTTTTGGCGGCACCCATAAAAATCCCCTTTCTCATATAGCGAGATTTAGCGTGAGAGTTTTTTTTTTTAGTTTATTTAAAAAACAATTAACCTTTTCATATAAAATTAATAAATAAGTTTATATTATTAGTAAAACTTATTATGATAAATTTGTTTTTAATCAGTGTTAATTTTGTATACAATTTACTCGAATATTTCTAACCTGCCTTTTGTTCATTTAAATTAATAGAGTTTTTATGTTTCCTTTTTTATTTATTGAAAAAACATACTTTTTACCTTTTCTTTGTTTTTCCTTCGTACTTTATCATCTACTCTTAACCAACGTACACCTCTATTATAAAATACATATTCAAGAAAATAAAATCTTATTAGACTAGTTTGATATTTTTTAAAGTAGTTTTTAGTATCTAAGTTTTATTATAACCAGTTTATAATTTATTACTGTTCTGATAGAAAATGAACTGAAATAATTAGAACTAAATGTCGAGTTACTTGGATATGATAAAAAATGGAATTGTGATTCACTTAAGAATTTAGATATTTTATAAGGTAATTTTCAAAATATTGAGTTGATTAATCGCTTATAAAATATTTAGCTAATTTATGTGGAAAAAAATAAAATTTAACTGAATTTGAGTTTTTCGAATTTGCATATAGTTTGATTAAATAATTTTGAGTTAAAATTATATTCTCAATATTTTTAGTTTGGGTAGTTCAAAAGCCTGAAGCTTGAAAACTCGATTTTAAGATCGAATTTTATTTGGAACTTTTGTTGTGGTCATATTTTTGTTTAAACTTAAAAATATGTTATATTTTCATGACTAACTTTAGGTTGAACTTTGAGATTATTCATAAAGTTCGATGTGCAAAGTCTATAGGTCAAACTTCACAACCTTCATTTAGTTTAAAAAGTTGAGCTTAATGTAATTATGACAAAGTAATTATAACATTACGAGAAACGGATCAAATTCCTATAAACATCAATGAGAGATATTTACATCTAATGATGATTTTTAATAACTTTAAAACGTTACGTCACTTAGGTGGTTGATATTTAACCTAAGTTGTCATGTTGGCTTATGACAACATGTTGTCATAAAACGACGTGACGCTCAAGACAACGTTTTGTGCTTCTGAGACCTCATCGAGTCAAGGAAATTAAAGCGTCTTTGAACGCTTATTTAAATTCAGTATTATTATTTTCGTGCACATTTCCTTCTTAGTTTAATTGCTGCTTGTGCGAACATTTCATCTTGATGGGCTTGCACATTGTCTTGGTGTTGAATTCATAAAAAGTTCCATATCTTTTTCAAACTTGTGTTGTAAATGACATATTGAAAGTTGGTTTCATTCCTCTAAAGGATAATAATCTCCATATGGGTTTTGAGAGTTTTGAGGGAATATAGATTCATCTCGCGACATGATGATATTGATGTGATAGGTTGACTTTAGTAAAAGTTGTGGTCCGAGTATAGTTTCACTCGAGTCTCATAATGACGTCAATTGTTCTTATTGAGGATGAGCTAAAATCATATAAGGTAGATGTCCAAATTGTTGATATGATACGATGCATGTGTAAATGGTCGTCAAGTTTTGTAGATGAAAAAAATTAATAGTGGTATACTTGCAAACGATTTTTCAACCGTGCTCAATTTAATAAATGCTCTTATTATAATTAGGTGAATATAATAATATTTAGATGAATATATGAGATTGAGTTAATACTTATTCAAAAATAAAATTATATTTTTGAGTTTAGTAAAATATTCAATATGATAATTACGAAATTTAGATTGATTGATTGATTTTGTAACATAAAAAAACGAATGTTAAGTAAATTCGAATCGTTTAAATTTACAACTAATTTAACCTAAGTATCCCAAGTAACTATTATGTTCTTAATAGGTTAGATAGTACAATTATGATATAACTATAAAACATGAATAAAAGCAAAAAAATTAATTGCTTTCAGTGAAACATCCTCTAGTTCAACAAGAATAAAATAAATACATTCTTAAATCATTTGTTCAATTAATCACTTCGTCAGCATGACAATTAAATACACTAGAGGATATTTTTTAGTCATTCGGTCAATTTTATGGAACCTAATTGATGTGCATTGAATTTTTTATGCCATATTTTGATAAGTAAAACACTTATGTGTAAATCACTATACAAATATTATAAGTATGAAATTAAAATGAAGTTCCGATAACTAGACACCTTTCTTAATCATTTTCTCAGTTAATCATTTAGTCAACATAACAATTAAATACACACTAGAGTATATTTTTTAATCATTTGGTCAATTTTATGGACACTGATGAATGTGTATTGCATTTTTTATCTTGTTTTAAAATAATTTTTCTCCTTATATATTATTTTAATTTGTTTCAGTCTTTGTATACACCCTTAATAACTTTATTTGCTCTCTATACTTTTGAAATTAAAAATTATATACAATTAAAATGATTTATTTTAAAATATACAAATATAACATATAATCACAAAGGAGCATATAATCTGGATTGAGAGCACTTTTTGAATGCTTCATGTTGGCAAGTGGACAACAACAATAATCCTCCAACTTTAGAGGAGCAATCATAAATAGTGTATTTTATTACTAACTCCCAATTTCTTACAAACATTTTTGTTTACATATTTTAAATTATTATTTTTCAAAAATTCAAATAAAAGCTATCATCTATCACAATTCATTATTGTTCATCAAATTTTGATATTTTTAATAAAATTAAATTAATAAAGCGCATAAAGAAAAATAAATCCTGGCACCAGCTATTTAAATTTGAATTTAATTAAAATTCATATATATATGATGGTACACGATGATGGTTGTGATGCTATTATTCATTCATCACTTGTAAACAATCTTTCTCCCGCGATTGAAGGTTGTTTTTGGTCTCTCTCTATTCGATCTTCATCTGTCTCGTCGTTTCCGATTCTAGGGTTTCCGTTCTGATAACAATTTTTCCAATTCGATTCGGGGCTCATCACTAGGGTTTCTGGGCTGCCAGATCCGTTTTCGGATTTCCGCTTTCTCGATTCCCAGTCATTTATTCACAAATTCAACATGTTCTGGCGCATGGCTGGCCTGTCCACGGCGTCGCCGGTGAGTTCCGCACTCTCATTCTTCGATTCTTGGCGCAAGCTGCGCCGACACTGATTCGTGTGTGTTTGTGGTGGTTTCGGTTGTTTCCTCGATGCGGTGTTTGCTTGGATTTGATTTTCCGTCTGTTTCTTGAGAAGTGTGACTACGTGGAGCGTTATTGTCTTTAATTTACTCTTCGGGTGATCCCAGTGTCTTTTTTTCTCTAATTTGTTTAATCAATCGGATGTTTTGAATAATTGAATTGGTGCATGTAACTCTTTACCTGATTGTGAAGCGATGGCTTGCGATGTCTGGCCAGTTTGTAGTTAGTGCCACATCAGGTCGAGGACACTTGGGTAGTCTCTGTATTTAAGAATTTTGAAAGTGATATATGAAGATCGATAACAGGAGTGAGGAGTGCGTTACTGATCAATGTAGTAATGCGGAGGAATTTGGATTTTTGTTGTCTGTAGATAGATTGAATGAAACTAATGTTTCTTGTTTTTACATGACCTGGGTTGGTGACAAATTTTAGTTATCTTAAAACAGGGTAAGGATGATGAACTGCCACTTATTGTCGAAGTATTTGAATTTAGCAATGACGTGTATATCTTTTTTCCTGTCTAAATATTTAACAACTGTGCTGCTAGCTGTACATTACATAGTTATATAGTGCATTCGGTTGTACAGAAATGCCCACATTTAATGCTGTTTATTTCTCCTCACTTTTTGTGAAATAGGTTTGTGTTCTTGGCCTTGGTTTGGTGTTATATGCATTGTTAGTGGACAGATTTTTTTCCATAATGGATATGTGAAGATTTTGGAGGGCTTGTTTTCGTTTCTTTTAGTTCTTCTATTATTTGTTGTTAGGAGGATTTCTTATTGTCTTCTGGAATTTGTTAGAAGGCATTTTCTCACAAGTAACTTGAACATTGTAACATTTTCTTTGATATACTAAGTTATGCCTTCTTTCTCTTCCTTCTCTCCTAGACCAGTACATTATCAATGTGAGGATTTTTTTTTTTGTAAAATTAAGTTTAGTAGAAGAAGAGCTTGAGTAGTAACATCTGTAAGGAGGACACTATGTCATCCAAAATGGAAAAGAGAAGCTTGTTAGAGAACAAAAAGAAGCAAGAAAGAAAATGAGTATGCCCAATTCTTATGCGTACATGTGAGTGTGTTCGTTGTGATGGTTTTTGAAAGGCTTGAAACCAATATTTATTGCTTGTTTCTTGGGGTATAGAATAGATTTATTTGATTTACTTTTCAAAGTAATATAGGTGCCTATTGGTATGGTGATTTTACTATTTGTTTGGTGTATTATATTGCAGGTGGAGACCATTTTGGATAAGGATAATTTTACTTTGGATGAACTACTTGATGAGGATGAAATTATTCAGGAATGCAAAGCTCTCAATAGTCGCCTTATAAATTTGTAATGCTCTTCTTTTCTTCTATTGCCAATGGATTTCATATTTCAAATTATTGTACTGTATTTTTTAGTGCATGCTTTGATAACTGTTTTGGCATAAAAGATACAAGAAATATCTCACTCTAGAAGTATTTTTCAAAACAGTATCTTAACATGCACCCTGTTGCTTTCCGTTTTCTGCTTTTGTTTTATCAGAAACTATCATTAAGAAGTGAATTATAATTTATTTATCAGAATCATAGAAACTGATTTATGAACAAGTACTTTTTGGCTTAATATTATTATTTACGGGTGAAGATGAGATAAAGCGAGCCCGACCCTGTTTTTTAACAATTTGGACTTGAGCCTCTACGTTTTAATTAATTAGATTAGGAAACAAAATATGGCTTTGATTTTCCATTTTATCCTAATTTTACTTTGATATTCTGATTCAGAACTTAACAAGTTGTCAGCTTGGTGGTGATAACAAATAAGGATTAAGGGATATACTCGTTTTGCATGTCTTAACAGTTATTAATGTGAAATAACTAACCATTGAAATAATACTCATTTACTTTCCTTTGTCTAAAAGTAAATATTGTTCAGGAATAAGGAGAGTGAAGAAAGGATGGAGAAATTCTTCTTATAGTATAATAACTCTTACTAATGTCAAAAGTGTGGCCCAGTGCATGAGGTTTTCATCACAGTAAACTTATGAGAATCACTATCTGTTATTTATGTAAGGAAAATAATTTCATTGGTATAAATGTTTGAAAGTACAATTTTAAAAAAGTGTCTTTGTTTTACCTACATTTAATAATCATAATAATAATAATATGAAATGTATAGAGTGAAATTATAGGGCTTTATGTGTAAAGAGAATAGAGGCTAAATACTCGGAATGAAGTTAATGTTGATATGGTTATGCTGTATCACTAATACTTAAACATGAAGAGATAAGTTTTTTAATACTAAATCATAATTCTGGCTAAACAAGGATGTAGATAATGAAATACTAGGTAACATGGAATATGAGGAAATAGGAAAACCAATCCTAAGTGATACTTGAGAGAGAAAACATGGAAATAATGCTTATGGTTTCATCTCTTAACTGATTTGTATATTTATATGGGTTCTTATATTAGAGATTTACAGAAAGATATGAACAACCTACGATTCCTACAAATAGGTAATAGAAAAGATAAGTTAACCTATTCTAACAAGTTAACCCATTCAAACAAGTTAAACAATTTTGACAATCCTCCTCAAATTGTAGTACCAAGCTGGAATATATAAATTGATCTCGAGATCTTCCAAAGAGTTGTCAAAGTATTTTCAAGTTGATTATTGAAGCTGGCAAAATTTGTGCAAATAAGATAGTTGCGTTTGGGATGAATTATTCCCTTCATTCTTTTCAAATGTGATCTATTATTGTGTGATTGTTCGACCACACTACCCTCTTAATTCATTTGCCCTGAACAATGTTCAATGTTGTTTGCTGCAGTTTGTCTGCAAGAGCACAGGTTGACCAACTGATACGATACATCATTGAAGAAGCTCCAGATGATGCTGAAAAGAAGCGATCTTTTAAGTAGGATGCTCAAAATGAAATTTCACTTTTACTGGATATTTGCTGTGAAACCTTATTGCTATAATATTTTAACAGGTTTCCCTTTATTGCTTGTGAGATTTTTACTTGTGAAGTTGATATCATACTCAAAACTCTGATAGAGGATGAGGAAGTAAGTCATTAACAACTTTTAAATCCTTTTTGGTTAATATTTTTAAGTAGTGCTTACCTCATTCCTTTTTTGCAGTTGATGAATTTACTGTTCTCGTTTTTGGATTTAAATCACTCCCATAGTAACCTACTAGCAGGATATTTTAGCAAGGTACTCATTTATTGAAACTTGAAGCTTACTGCATGTTTAGTCAGGTAACAGAGTTGGGGTGAGCTCAGTTGAGCTTGCCCAAAAATAAGTCTGCTGACTAGAGAGTTAACTTTTGCCCTCTGGCTCAAATTATTGACGTAAAAATTAATCCCCTTTTCCATTGATATCTGGACATAGCATTCTCTTTAATTTTCATTCCTTCTCTTTTTAATTTAATTATTTCTTTTCATTTTCAAAGTTCCTTTTACGAATAACCTTGACCATTGTATTTATTAAGTTCTTATGCTGCTAGGTAGTTGTATGCCTGTTGTTACGTAAGACAGTTCCTTTCATGCAATATGTTCAAGTAAGTCCACAACTTCTTTATTATTTTATTTAGACATATCTTTCTTGCAATGCATTTATGTAAATAACACTAGTTGGTTGGTCTGAGGAATGATTTTTTTTTGTCATCCTCTTTTGATAACATAATATTATGATTATGTCATGATTCTGGAAAAATAGAGCTGTGCTATTGCTTTGTTAATTCATATTCCTCAATTCTGTTACTTATTTTGATTTAATAAGCCATCAGTAACAAATACAGATTTGTGTATGTAAGAATTTGTCCTCACACTCCTCTCTGATTCAGTACCCAGCACTCACAATTAGCCTTTGTTTGGTTGAAGGAAAGAAATTGAGGGAGTGGAAGAGAAAAGAAAAGAATAGAAATCGGTAAGAAATGGGTGGAAAGTGAGGTCATATGTCATAATATATCCTTTTTCACACTCAACCAAGTTACCACAATCAACATCAATTTGGTAAGCACAGTGGAGTAGCTGCTCTGTCGAACTACATGCTCCCTACTCAACTACTCAACTACACTACCACAACTGTTCATACTCCTGTTTTCTCCATACACAATCAATTTTGTGAACATTTTCATCACCTGTACACAACATCATCCATCTCGAAAAAATCATCACTATTATTACTTTCTTTTTCTTTTTTGTCTTCCTTGCAAGCTCTTTTGAACACTCCTTCCACAATTCCCTCACTGCCTTTCTCTTCTCCTTTTTCAAACTTCACTAGCAGGGGTTTACTTGAAATACTAGTGCAGTTTGGTAGAAAATCACTGCTAGCTCATCCTTGCCTCCTTTTCCCATATGTTACACGAAAAAAATGGAAGAAACTGGGACTCATGTCCCTTTTTTTACAGTGCACTCCCTTTCACCTCATCCAAACCACCACCTTTCCACACCATTCTTTTCTTTTCTTGAATTCATCACACAATCACTCCACAACCAAACACAAGCTTAGAGAATATTATGAAGAAAAGGGACAACATATAGTACATATTCTCTTTGAAGTCTCCTTTCCATGCTTCTTAGTCACGTCTCATATATCTTTAAATCCTGTCTTCCTCACTCATCTTCACCCAAGTTCTCAATATCCTCCACAAATTCCTTGCTGACTTCCTCTTTATTAAGCAACATTGGCATTTGGCTATCATAGGGAGACAATGTAATGTTTCTAAAACAAATGGGACGTTTGTGTAGAATTAAAACGACTGGGGTGTTAGTTTAATTCCATAAACCTTGGGGGTGTTTGTGTAATTTACTCTATTTTTATTGATGTCTTAGCATTCATTGGGCTGCACTTATCATCAGTTTGCTGATATGTTGTCCTTGTTTCTAACCAGGCTCACCAGGAAATTGTGAAGAAACTAGTTGACTTGATTGGAATCACATCTATCATGGAGGTTGGGTTTTTGACATTTATTTTATTTTTAATGGTTCTATACTCACCTATTAAGCGTGATCTTTGGTGCTGTAAGTTCAAATCGTTTTACTCGTATTTATTGCCTGGATATGTGCATGGGAATTAGTATTTTTAGATTTTAGAAATCAGTTACTTTCATTGGTTTGAATTTCTACTCCTCTCTATTCTCTGCATGTGTGTTTTTGTATATCTGTAATTTTATTGGTAATTTTTTCTTCTAAATAACAGGTTTTGATACGCTTGATTGGTGCTGATGAACATATGTATGTAAGTCATGTGAATGCAATGCAGTGGATTGAAGATACTAATGTGCTTGAGATGATTGTGGATAAATTCAGTTCTTCAGTAAGTATCATCAGTTTTTGGAAGTCTATAGTAGAGGATTTGAATATGTTATTATTTCTATGTGTCGGTGTTTGGATGAATTAAATTAATAGGTAATTTTTTAAGTTGATATGAGGTCAATAAGTGAATTAAATATGTGCACATTGATACTGTATGAATTTCTATGACCATATGGAACATATGAACTTTAAGATTTATTTGTCAGTGTCGTTTCTTATTACTACTTTAATAATAAATCATGGTGCCTCATTTGACTTGTATTAACCATTTAATTTCGGAGTGAGGCAGTTCTACCTGTATCATGTTCTTTTCTATTTGAGGTATTATTTTCTTCCATAGTTGTCAATAGCACACATAATGGTGCTGTTGCTGAATTATGTTGTGACGCGACTGAAACATGCTTTAATGGCTGTACAATAGCCAGAGGCAATGGCAGAGCTTGATTGAAAATTTTGGGAGAGTCAAAAGCTTGAAAATAGAATTTGGGGGAGCCAAAAGCTTGAATAGAATTTTGGGGAGCCAAAGTATAATTTGATGTGTGTATATATATATATATAAAAAAAAAATTAGAGAAAAGTTTTGGGGGAGCCATGGTCTCTCTTGGCCCCTTGAAAGATCCGTCACTAGCCAGACAAAATCCTGGAAGATTGCAGCTGGAGTGAGTGAGTGCTGTTGAAGTGTGTTGGAGATTTTTTTTTTACTGATGAAAGAGCCTCATATCGTGGGGGTTAATTAAGGATTTTTCCTCTCCTTTGAATCAGAATTCTGAAATCCTACTCTCGCAGTCACTTGCATGCTCTTAGTATGAAGTGAGCATAACCCAATCCAATCTGCTAGCCTTGCCTGACTCAAAGTTGATTTGGACAGGTTTTGGTTTTAAAAGCAGACCTGATGCATTTTTTAAGGACGAGGTTAGATTGTGTTTCTAGCCATCCACATGGTTTAGTTGGAAGGTTGTCTTGAAATTCCAAGTTTAATGAATAATTGTGTATTACTAATATAATAACTTTTTTATTTAATATTGAATATTTGTATAACATGATATTATATTTATTGGTTAGGATTCTTTACACCAGGTGAAAAGTTATTTAAATTACACCTTCAGTAACTTTTTATAGAATGCAAATTTAATCAATCCAACTGTTGAATATCATTATACATTAAAATGAAGTAATGTAATAAACTTCTAAATAGCTTTAAAATTGTATGAAGGTTTGGATACATGATCTAATTTAAAAGAATATGAAATTTAATAGTTGGATATATTTAAAATGCATTCTATACAATGTTTTTTTTACTAACCCTTACATTTTATGTAAATGGATCCTAACAGTATATTTAGTATCAATTTATTACTTTAAATATAGCTTAATTTAAGTTTTATAAGTATTTTCTATTATTTGAATTTATGTAATGCTAAAATTTATATATTGTATAGCAGAGTTGGTTTAACCCAGTATTATCTCACTTATTTAGGGTATAGATTGGGTTTGGGTTAAATAAATGGGTTGGTCACAATTTTTTTGTTGGGTTGGGAAAAGGGTAAAACCCATGCTCAACCCCAAGTATCCACCTTTCTCTGGCAACATTTCTGCCATTTCAATGTTTTTTCACCCTAGCTGTGACTGCAGCCTCTTCTCTCCGTAGTTTCTTTATGTCCCTGAGATCTCTTAGGCATTTTTTCTGGCAAAATTGTCTGTTTCTAGCTGACATTGATCTTTGCTGCCTAGTCTTGTTTTGTCCTTGCGGTTGATTTTCTTTTTTGTACCCTCTTCAATCATTCTTATTCTAATTAGTTACAACAGCGGCCATCCTGCTCCCCTCTAGCCCGCAATGGCATTTAGTGGGTTGACCACTTCACACCATTATTTGGGATTGACAACTGTTTCCTGTATGTTAATTTTTTTATAATGATTACTTGGGAATAACGGAATTTTATAAAAATGTTGATTTGAAGCCTAATGACGTATTACTCACATTATTATTAATAATATACAGAACATAATTATATCTGAAAAGTCACCCAACTTAAATATGAAAGCCCACAAAATATTTAGGTTATGAGGAAGCAATCATGTAGATTAAATTGAAAATGTATTTGTGATGCATTTAGATTTTTTTTTGAGTTTTAGAACAAATATACAATGCCAATTTCTTTTTCACTTAGGCGGTTTATTTTTTGCACATAAGGATATGTATGACTTGCACAGTAAACACGTACAATAAATAGAATAAGGATAATGTTTATAAACCAAATTCTCTTTATTGCGAAGGCCAGCCAATATGTTTTCATTGACTATGCATTCTTTTGGTATGTCTTTTACAGGATTCTCCAGAAATACATGCTAATGCAGCAGAAACTCTCTGTGCTATTACACGATTTGCTCCTGCAGGGCTTTCTGCAAAAATCTCCAGTCCTAGGTAGATTTGTTTGAGGACTTGCTTTTTGTTATTAGTGGAATCCTAGATTAGTTTTCATCACTTGGAAGTTTGTGCATCTTTTTCTTTAACCAACATTTTTCATCATATATCTGCAGCTTTATAGGAAGATTATTCCGTCATGCACTGGAAGTCTCTCGGCCAAAATCTGTTCTTGTAAACTCCTTATCTGTATGCATATCTTTGTTAGACCCCAAGAGACATACTTTTGGAGCTTATTATGCATATAATCGCCAAATGACTAATGGATCTACTGTAACTGCAAATCCTGAGACTGTGGAAGGCATGCTAGAAAGCCTAGGTAAGACTTCATCCATTCACCTTGACCTTCAAATAACCTGTTTCTTCTAAATCTTAAAAGTTATCTTGTTAGCATTATAATGTTGAGCTATATATAATGTTCTCAAATAGCCACCATGGTAATTGGTAGTTTCAGATTTCAGCCAAAAGTGCCACTGAAATGACATTGCGAGGAGCCTTTCTCATGACTGCTGGCTGTCTCATTCTGGAATAGTGTTGTGGTGGTATTCATGATTACAGCTGCATTAAGCTGAGGCTAATGTTTGTGTAGCCGTATTTAGGGTTATATTGGAGTTTTTGTTAGTTCTATCATATTTAAAATTCAAAGAAACCACTCAATAAAGTGCACAAGTACCTCGTCAAATTTTGCCAGTGGTAATTGCATATCATAGGTCATAAATTCTCGTTACCAATTTGTGCATGCTACTTATGCCTTCTAGTGTGTAGTTGATTTCAATGTAATATAATATGCTACTTCTGAATGGCTTAATGTGGTTTTTGGGAGAAGAAAAATTCTGGGTACACACTCTTGTGGGTTTAAGTTTATTGGAAATCACTAACATTCAGGTCCCATATCCTTGTTTAATGAACATGTCATGATTTTCTGGTTATCAATAAGTTTTAAGCAATAGAAGAGTGTATTAGTGTTGCCTAACACTCTTGGGGTTATTGGTTTATTTCTTTCCAATTTCCTTATTCTTTTGGTCTCTCCCTCTCTCCTCCATTGCTTTAATTAAAACACCGCTTCCCCTCAAGCAAAAAATAAATTTTATGCTTTTCAATTAGGTTGTAAGCCAGGTCGTCACTAATAATCACATCTAACATGTAAAATTCGTGTTATACTGATTTATGATTTTCATTTCATATTTGAAAAATGGTTCACTTCAATTTGCTAAATTAGTTCGAACTTAATCGTGAGTTATTTATGTCTGGATGTATATTCTTTTTTTCTAAATTTTTATGTGACTGGTTCTATAAGAGAAAAAAAATGCTGATCTAGCTCTTACTGTGCAGGTGATTTACTCAAGCTGTTAGATGTTTCTTCTGCCGAAAATCTCTTGCTAACTACTTTTGGCAAATTACAACCACCTCTTGGTAAACATCGTTTAAAGGTAAATGAATTATTTTGAAATTGCTCTATTTGTATATTTGATTCGAATCTGTTCGAAATTGGTAGACTATTTTTGAACATGTGCTGTCATGATGATACCTTCAGAAGTTATTGTCTTTTTAATGTTTGGGGTTCACGATCTTTGAAGAGTTGAAAAGTAATATTGTAGCTCATAAATAATATTAACTGAACATTTATTCTTTCAGATTGTAGAGTTCATATCAGTCTTAGTAACTGTTGGTGGTGAAGCTGCTGAGAAGAAATTGATTGATCTTGGAGCAGTGCAAAGAATTATAGACTTATTCTTTGAGTAAGTTTTGCAATTCTGGTATCTTGTGCCATGTCATTTAGTCTCATGCCTTGCTACAATGTTTGAATGTTGTAGGTACCCATACAATAACTTTTTGCATCACCATGTGGAAAACATTATAACATCTTGCTTGGAGAGTAAGAATTCTTCTCTTCTGGAACACCTTCTGCATCATTGTGATTTTGTTGGGAAAATTATTCAGGCAGAAAAGCAGTTCACGTTGGAAGCTGATACAAACAAGGTACATGATTCCCCTGCCCCCTCTCCCTTGCACGGAAGTATTGTATTGTTAAATTGGTTTATTCTGCTCTATGTTTTGATACAATATTTAATGAAAATTAAAAAATATTTTGGGATGAATACATATTTTAATTTTCTATGTCTGCAAATATTTTTGCAGGCAACAATACCCGCTGAGGGTAAATCAGCACCCAGGATAGGATGCATAGGACACTTAACCCGTATAGCTAACAAACTTGTCCAATTAGGGAATAACAACAGTGTGATTCAGGAACATTTGCAGGTCTGTTACTATGTCTCCAGCAAGTTTTGTGGTATGATTTGTGAATGTTTAAACTTAGTTCTGATATTTGATCAATTCTCTTTCTTTTCCCAGTAAGTAATTGTCTGATTTTTTAATATGTATTTGAACAAAATGAATGTTAAAAGTTTAGTACATAGTCTTGAAGCTCATTTTCAAACTTCTTAAATTGACAGGGAAATAGTGATTGGACAGATTGGTACCTGGGTGTTCTATCCAATCGCAATGCTGTGGAGAATGTCTATCAATGGGCTTGTGGGTATGTTGCTTTTCTTAGCTGGCACTATCTTGTTATATCTCCCTGGTTAATCTGCATGCGCACTGTCTGAATGAGCTGAAAAATTAAGACTTGCCTGTTTCCTTGAAGGCCATCATGCTCTTAGAAGTCCTGGTTAGAATCTTTGGAGTTCAGATTGATATTTTATTATTTTTTCTTAGAGCCATAAACATAACGTCATAGCAACCATTAGAATCATCAGAGTATAATATACCTTTCTCAATTGAGATAAATGCTCCCATTAGAGGAATAGGCCATTGCTCGCTAAACCAAGAGAACTTTGACCTCCAGAATACGTAGTCCCTTTTCAAAAGTCTTTTTTTATGCTACTGTATGCATGCTGATCTGTCATACATGCTTGGAACCTCAAGCTTGAGCACGATCTTGATTCCTGTTACTCAATACTTTTCTTATTACTGTTGGGATTGAGTGTATTTTTTATGTAGCTTCAAAGTAGGTCCTCATGTGGTTATGTATTGGTCTCTTTTGATGATTCTTAATTAATTGATTGTAACAGGAGGCCAACAGCATTGCATGACAGAAATAGGGATAGTGACGAGGATGATTATCAAGATCGGGACTATGATGTTGCGGCATTAGCAAATAACTTAAGTCAAGCCTTCCGTTATGGCATTTACAATAATGATGACATTGAAGAGGTACATTACAGTTCTTTCAGGGCATCTCCTGTCTGCCTGCAGCTGAATGTGCATTTCGTAGTGTCATTTGTTGTATAGCTCTGAATGGAAGAACAAAAATATCTGGAATTTTTCTGAGATTGATAAAGGATTATTATTATATATATATATCAACGTCATTAACACTCACTTGATGATATGATGTTGGTTTATGCTCACAAGGCCCTTAGAATTGTTTTCTCCATAATGGCCAGAAGTATATGAAATACCTGCAAAATTTATTTCTATGGTGTGTATATCAAGAAGATTCAACTATATCAAAAGAACTTTTTATATGTGAACTTTTTTTACGTTAGGTAGTAAAGGCAGTCTACAACTTTTTGAGAAACTGATTTGCAAGAGTCAAATCCCTTCCAATTCTTAGCTAATCAGAGCAGAGTGAATGCACATGGCTTTGCCAGTATTTGCTTTCTGATGTTTTTTTATAGGAGTTATGTTACTTGTCTACAGTTAATAGTTTATTCTCAAAGTATGTGACGGCTGATGTAGTGACCAATTTGTTCATTGTGCATTGTAGAATGATAAATTCTGATGGCTGATTTCATTTTTAGGTGGTGATAATTCTTTATTATGCTCCTGTTTATGGTTGGGTTGATACTACTGCTTATCGGTTTGTGTCATTAGTAGTTATATGCTATGTTTAGCTCTTGATTCCTGACCAATGTGTGTGTGTTTCAGGTTCATGGCTCTCTTGAAAGAGATGATGAGGTATAATATTTTCCTCCTTATATGTTAAAATCTAGTCTTGGAGTTTAGGTTAAGTGAATATATAGTTGAATTTGTGCAGGTTAATATAAATATGTCTTATAGTGACTTGAACTCCTCCATCACATAAATTTTGCCTATCTGCAGCTTTGTGCTAAGCAAATTAATGGCTTTCATCATAGAAGTTTGCAAGTGTCTTTCTTTTAGGGCTGATTTCTCATGTTTATGTAAATTAATAGACATTACTAATGTGTCTTAGGATTTTTGGTTGAGATTTGATTTACTATCATGATAAAATATCTAACAGTATGAATCTTGCAGGATGTCTATTTTGATGATGAATCTGCAGAAGTTGTTATATCTTCTTTGCGGTTGGGAGATGACCATGAAAGGTAAATGGTGTGCTTTTCTTGATCGTATGTGTCAGTTTTCTACTTTGTATTTAACGTCTTGCCTAGTTGTTCTTCACATTCTTTGGATGTATACCTTATGGCTTGGCATATGCAGTGGATCTCTATTCACAAATTCCAACTGGTTTGCTTTCGAGGAGGATAGAGATCGAGTGGCCAATGAGCGCTCAACCGGTTCCCTTGCTTCTCCATCACCTAATGCTGAGGAGGGTATTGTAAAAGCCAGTGGAGATGATGTTGCTGGTGAGGATGAGGAGTTAGCTGACACTGCAACATCTTCTCCCGAAGCAGCACTAAAATTAGAACATGGTGGGACAGATAAACCTGTTGAGTGGGTTGAGTGGAGGGAATCTTCAGATGCCAATGACCCTTCTGATGTTCTTCCGAATGGGGAAATTGGGAACAACGATAACAATGATCCTGGTGCAGCTGAATCATCATCTCTATCATCCAGTGTTGCAGTAACAAAGGATAAGCAGTTAGCTACTGATTTGCAATCAGTGTCTCTCGATAACTCCAGCCCTGTAACCTCTGAGCCAACTAAAACAGTTAGTGAAAATCCAAGTTCATGTGCACCAACTTCTGTGGATGGGTCAGTCGCTGAGGTAGGAGGAAACAGTAACAAGGACACAACTGACAACAATAAAGGAGTCGAACATGAATAGATAATGTAAATTCCTGTCAACTGGCTTGGGTAGCTAATCATGCAAAATTAATCAGGTGGGAAAAGTGCATCCTGGAGTCTGGCTGGGCAAGAGCATTTAGACCTCTCTGCACGCTTTTTTTTTAATAGGAGTATTGAATTTTATTCCCACCAACTTCTGAAGCTATAAATTCAATGTTTGATGTGCTCATGCTGTTAGGTGGTACTGAATTCTTCACCTGTTCATATCAAATGTTTAGCTCGCCCAATTAGGTGCTACTAAATTTTCCCCCTTTTCGTATTAACTGTTCATATAAATACGTCTCTCCGATCCAAATGTTTCGGTATGAAAATGGGTTCCTTGCTTGACTTTTTCAATCGTTCAAAGTAACCTTGTATGATGATTTTTATAGGAAGTTCCTTGCCCAAGCTCAAATGATGTTGGGTCTTTAGCATTGAAGAGCCTGAGATGGTTGCTGATACGGACTTGAACCTCAGAAAGCATACTGAAAATGGGAAAAGACCAAAACATGGGGGGTAGGGGAGGACGTTTTGTAATTATGAGTTTTCTGAGATGAACAAGATTCGTTTCATTGTTACATGAACCTTCGGGTTCTGAAACTTGTATTGACTTGTCCCAGTATATTGTATAAGTTGCTTCAGAATCAACTTAGGAAAGACTTCCTGGTTGGATGTAACAAGTTACATTGAATTTCTATGCATTGATCTTTTATGAGTAGTGTTTCACGATTTAGGTTATATTACTCTGAACAACCAGTAATTTTTTAGAGTAAAAATAAACATCATTGATTGATTGAATGCATTGTCTTCAATTTTGGGCATACCGTTAATGCGTAGTAACATTTTTCATTTCTGATTCTGGTCAAACGGAAGTTCTGGTAATGAAATGGTATAAAATAAATTCTCTTAATACACATCCTAAAACGCACTTTCAACTAACGACAATGTCAGATAAGCGAACAAACATTAAAGTACTTACCTCAATGATAAATTCGTACAGGAACCATAAATAGATTTTGATAAATACAAACCTTATTAGTTCTTAATTGCTATATTATGATAGGAAACTACCTTAATTGTCTTTTATCAACCTACACTAAATTTGTATTGTTTTAATTCTCACTCAATTTATACAAAAATGTAGGCAACTTAAGTTCCTCAGTAGTCACAATTAAGTGGACATGATATGCATAGTAGAAAGCTGCCTTAAACGAAGATGAAGATTTAGTACATCTGATAAATTTGTGTTACGAGGCTTTAGATCATTGGAAAGTTGAACTGTATTGAAACAGGTGGTGGGGAAAAGGACTTTTTCTGAATTTTAGTGGTCATTACCTAAATAATCTTTCTGCTGAAAAAAATCATTCCATGATTTCAAAATCATATACAAACGTGCAAAAACAAATTATTTATAATAAAAAAATGTAACCAATACATATAATTAAGATCACAGACAGACATTCAACTCAATGTTACATTTCGTATATCAAAATTGAGGAGGTACAATGTTCATTGCCTCATCTCACAATTTAAGAGGAAGAATTGAAACTCCATTTCGTGCTTCAGAGTTACGTCCCCACCTTCCAAGACGAGGTTCCTGCAAGCCAAATACATCTTTACTGACAGAAGAAAAACCACTAATTCTAACACAGTTACAATGGCAGGAAAAAGAGTAACAATTAATCAAGATAATAAATGGATATTCATACGTAGGAATATGCTAATCAGGCCCTAATGAAAAAAAGTAGAAGAAAAAATATGGATAGGAGCAAATGTGTCCCCACCTTACACATTTTGACCAAACACCTAAAGAGCTGAATCCCATTATAGTTGAAATACAAATAAGTGCAAAATTTACTACAGCTGTGGACAAGACTGACACCTGAGTGCAACGAAATTAGGATGTGTGAAATCTTTAATCCTATCAATTCTGTAATTTTAATCACATAATACGAGATGCCTCACAATCACAAGCTAAAACTGGAAATTTGACAGTTAGACAGTTTCTTATTAAAAATGTTGGAAGTAAAGAGTTTTAGGGAGGAGGGTGGGGAACAAGAGAACACAAAATCGACCTATTAAAGAGAAATATTAATAAGAAAACTTAACACCGTGTCAATTTCCTTATTATCATCCTATTACTAATCCTTGACAACTAACTGTCAAGTTTTAAAACCAGAAAGTTAAAATGCTCAGATAGTTTTCAGTCAACGATAACATTAAATATAAATTTCATTAAGTGTTAAGACAAATATAGAATATGGTATTACTAGCAGTGCATAGCATGAGTAAAACTTCACCTGTCCAACTCCAGCAATTAAGAATTCTGCTGATTTTGCAAAAGCCAAGGTATTCACAAATCCAACCTGAAATGCAAAAAAAGCTTGATTAAATGCCAGTGGATTCTTAAGCTGCAAATAACACAGTACAAATGTAAATCCAATACCAGAAAGATGAATAATTACGTGTTTGGAAATTAATTTTGACTTCAAAAGTAAAAACTTGATTTCTTTGTAAAACAAAAAAATGCAATGTACAAATTGACAACTATATAATGGAAGCAGGTTTTCCATGTTGAGTATCTACACCATTCTCTGAGCAACCTTAATGATACATCACATGGCATAAGAGTAAGGTTTGTATAGAAGGGGAGAGAATTGTTCACTAAAAAACAGGGCTCTAGAGAGAGCGACATTCAACAGGAACAAAAACAAAAAACAACAGCCTTTTTCAGCGGAGGCTATAACTATAATCAAAATCCACGAAAAAATTATCTAGGAAAAGTAACTTGAGTTTAACTGCAATTCCTTTCACTTACCAATGGCACATTATGGAGAGGTTTAATGTCTTTTGAATCACTTTTAACTTCCCATAATCGAACAAAACCATTGCCGGCCCCAGATGCTGCGAGGTCACTGTTTCTACAAACAGTGATTGCACTGACCCAAGAGAATACTGACATACAATGGTGGTTCTCAGGATGGTGGTAACCATTTTCTGCATGGTGAAGACAATGGTATCACTTTAGGATATTAAGACAAGGGTAGCTATAACTAGCAAATGTATTATAAATTCACACCTCTGTATTGTAAAAGTAAGCCAACAGCAAAATATGATGTTCTTTGTTATATCTTGAGCATACATTAAAGGAGTAAGTGAATACAGAATCATGGAGGAAATAAAACAGCATATTCAAAGAGGTAGATGATACTTGTACACTAACTCGTACAACAAACTATACAACTGAGAGAAAAGAGAGAATATTGTTGCATGCAATAAATGATGAAGGGATATTCACAAATCTGTTACAAGAAATGTTGTATCACATGCATTTAGTGCGTCCATCACAACTCTTTCAGAAAGCACAAAAGAAAAAGAAAGAAAACATGTTGCACACATCATAAGTATTTTCTATTCGACAAAAATTTATTTAAACTGTTGAAGGAACAGTCAATATTGAGACATTTGTCTTGAAGGGAAATTTGAACAAACATAATACTTTACCTAAGTTTCCATTGGGAAGTCTTTCACTGTCCTTTTGTTCAGATTTCATGCTATCCACCAGTAAAGCATGAGCATTCTTCAAAATGTAAACAGGCTTCTTTCGCATTACAGTCCATAGCTCAATGCTTCCATCATCCGAACCAGACAAGAGTTCTTCATTATTAACAAAACAACAGCATTCCAAGGAGGATGCAGGAGCACGAAATACAAGACGTGACTCTTCATGAACCTAAATTAGGGAGAATACAGAAACAATAGTTAAAAATAATAAGTCAATAAAACAGAAATTAGAATAACCCAAGAAAAAAATAGTTAGCTGATAAAAGTTTCTACTCAATCACTTGAATATTTTCCAGACGAAGATAAAAAAAGAACAGAGCAACAGTAGGAGAAATAAATGAACACTTAACATAGATTATAGTTAGTCAAATACTTAAAAATATCTCTAGGAGATTACCTTAAACAATTGCATGCTACGATCACGTCCAGCAGTCAGTACCCTTTCTTTGCGTAAGCAATCAATACTTAATACTTCACTTTGGTGGCCAAATAGAGTATTCATGTAAGTTCTGTCTTCAACATTCCATATCTTAACTGTCCTATCAAATGAACCAGAAAAAAGTTCTGAGGTTCCCTGCCTAAAAGCAAGGGAAGAAACAGGACCCCTATGACCTGGAAAAGCCTGTAAAACCAATTACAATCCAATATCAGCAATCCGATCCCAAATTAAACAGTCCAAAATCTTCAAAAATTTAGCGAAAACAGGCCTATGGTTTTCTAAACATTGAGTGTACTGTGTTAGCAAAGACAACAACAAACCAAAGCAAGTAAATTACTTCACATTTTACTTTGTCAAACAAACCCTGTGTAGTATCCTGTTTACATTCAAATCAGCTCTTTAACAAAAAGGCTAAACGTACAACAATGACTGTAAAATGCAGAAAAATACAAATACAAGCGGCCCAATCCAAAACAATCAGTAAATAAAAAATCAACTACTCTTCTATCTGCACTTTTAGCCAGCAAAAAAATGCTAGCCACTTATCATACTACATTCCTACTATTCATTTGAAAGAATAAAGAGGCACCTGAACATGCTCTCTGGTACGAGTATCCCATATATGAATATGGCGATCAAGGCCTCCAGTCGCCAAATACCTACCATCCGAGCTCGCAGCCAAAGCCAATACATGCTTACTTTGCTTTGCAGCCGAGCCTTGTGGATCCTTCAAGCCATGAGATTTCAACACCGAATCACTGGGCCATTTATACCGTTCAAATTGCCCACTATTCACATCCCACTGCATAACTATTCCGTCCTTCGACGCCGAAAAGCCCTTCGAATCATCCTCAGACAGAGCCACCGCTGTAACGCTATGTCTGTGCTTCACCAACACCTTAAACCCTTCATCACTACTCACTTTCACCCTAAAATATCAAACAACCAAATCTTAGGGTTCCATCAAAATCTAAACGCAAACACAAACAATTGGTGACGAATGAAACAAACCTTGAAGCAATGCTTCTTCTGACGCGTCCACTCTCCTCATTTTGCTCCTTTATCAACTTCTGAGCCACGAGCGAGTCTCTTGCTCCTTCTTCGTCTTCTTCATCACCGCCTTCTTCTTCCTCCTCACTGTCCTTTTGTTCCTTCTCTTTCTGCGCTATTTTCCGAACCATTTGGAGATAGTCCTGCGCGATTCTCTTCCGCGCCTCCGCGCCTGTTTCTTCCTCCTGGTCCTCACCGGAGCCGTCGTCGACGCCGGCGAAGAAGCCATCTTCATCAAAATCGCTTTCTATCTCGGCATCTTCTTCATCGTCGCGGTCAAGTTTGCCATTGGGCTTCTGGCGTTTTCGGGAATCGTTGGTGAAGAATGGGTCATGGCTTTTCTTCTTTCGCGGCATGATTCAGATTCAAAGGTTCGAATTTGTGATACAGAGAGTGTTTGTAGGGTTTTTTAAGAAGAGAAGCAGACACAGGAAGAAACTAGGGTTTAAGAGGTTTCATACATGTGTTTTTGGACTTCAAATATGATTTTATTTTATCTTTATTTCTATCTAATTATTTCCAATTTCAAATATTTAAATTTATTTGAAAATAGTATAATTATTTGTTGAAAGAAATATATTTTAAGATTATATTATATACAATATCATATATAAAAATATATACTTTTACATGTCTACTTATTTCGGTATTTTCTTTATTTAATATTTAATATTTTTTAATTAATAACGAGGAATATCACAAATGATATTTAAGAGGAATAATGCTCCTCTCATTTACTTTTCCTCCTTTTCTTTCTTATAGCATGCTGATAATGAAAAAAAAAAAGGAAAAAGAGGTTAACACAATCAGAGAATATAACAAAATTTTAAAAAATAAAAATTAACATTAATTACGAGAGTAATTCATATCTATTTAAATTTTAATTCCATATAAGAGAAATTCTTTACTTTAGTATAAATTGTTTCCAATTTACTTTTAATAATATTGTTAAATTACAATACAAACTAGTATAATAAAAAATCAAAAATTCAGTGGAACAAAGAAAAAAATAGAAAAGAAACTTTTCTATTGATTGAAAAAAATCATACTTTTAATATAATTAAATTATAAGTGTTTATCATATTTAATTCTATATAATTAAAAAGTTGTATCATAATTTCAATATAGTTATATTTTATTATTTTATTTTTATATAATAAAAGACAATGTAAAGTAAAAATATAATATATTTATAAGAAAAATAATAAAAAATAAGATATACTTATGGATCGCCCTTACGTTTCAATTAGTATAATTTTATGTTCATATATTTTTTTATAAATAAACTTAAAGAATAGTGTATAAAAAAAAAAATTACACATTCATTATTTTAAGATTTTTTTTAGAGGTTACGTATTGATTTTCTTTTTATATGAAATGTTCATGGTTATTAGCATTAAATTTCTTTGTGTTTTTCTTGGGAAGAACTTGATAACTAGTGCAATAAGTGTGGAATCAATCAACATAGCTTTCACAAAGTATGAGATTAAAAAATTTATTGGTCTAAACGATTTTGAATGGTATAGGATGAAGATGTGAAGATGTGTGCTTTTCTGGCTCAACAAGGCCTCATAGAAACTTTTAGAGGTAAATCCAAGCTTGATGTAATCTATGACGAAGAATGACAAGAAAAATTGTGTTTATTGCCTAAGACGCATGGTCATTTGAAGGAAACATTGTTGAGTGAAAAAAAGTCTTTGTCTATTGAAGAGGTTCATGCTACTTTAAGCTCAAATGAGTTGAATGAGAAGTTCAAAGTTAAGGTATCTAGTGCTAGAGATTACTTTATAGTAAATGGTATACTATCTCGTGATTGAGTTGAGGACGCACAATGGTGAAAATAAAGAAAGTCACACTAAAAGGTTTTGTCTAAAGAGGCAAAAAGAAGGCTAATAACATTGATAAACTATTTGGATGATGAAAACCATCCGACTTCGAAACTTTCAGCTAAGAAGATAGACGAAGATCGAGATTTATTGAAGATATTGTAAAATATTTTTCTTCTTCTTAGCCTTGTAAAAATTGTATAGAGTAGTTAGAAAATTTTGATTCTTGTATTTTGGGCTAAAGTAGAGAAGGATGTAAATAGGAAAGAAAGTAGGGTGTAAAATAGTAAAAGAGGGATGCAAATAGAAATGTAGGCAAGGAAGACATGAGTTAGGCAAGGAAGGCATGATGCTCCACATGTCTTATCCTCAATGGAGAGGATTTGCACCAATAAAGTGGTCACACTTATCACACTCTCATTTGAGAGGTTTTGAGAAGTTTCCTCCTATAAATAGGAGTCTCTTTTACACGATTTTTAACTTTGATTTGAGTAATGAAATGTTGTCCAATTGAGACACTTTTACTTGTTCAAATTTCTCTATAAAGTTGTCTTCTTGCTAGACAAATTTCTAGAATCCTTCTACTAGGGTTGGCCTAACCTTACTCTGGATGTGGAGGTGACGTGGTCACCAATTCCAATTATTTTTGCTTGCAGGATTGTCTCTCTTAAAGAGTAAAATAATATATTGACTGGAATGGTTGATTTTGAATCTGTTATGAGAATAAT
>Ga0123342_1001045_pt1 | contig 46090 bp, 13 predicted proteins | sample Turbeawhitnodule_FD_89960 | JGI IMG/M metagenome (GOLD analysis project Ga0123342, IMG submission 89960) | Root nodule microbial communities of legume samples collected from Mexico - Turtle bean Mexico white nodule | ecosystem: Host-associated > Plants > Roots > Nodule | place: Mexico: Nepantla...
CAATAGTTTTAATTGATTATGTTTTTAAAAAAAAAAAAACACACATAAATATATCTCAAATAAATTTAATATATATATATATATATATATATATATATATATATATATATATATAATATTAATTAACCAAGCTAAAGCTTAAGCAACCTCTAACTTATATTTTCATATAATTTATTTTTATTTAACTTTTATTATAACAATGTCACATTTCAATGTTACTTGATTACCACAAATCAATATTATTTATAAGATTACGTCAAAATCATATTGTCTGGTCTTTATTTTTTCTTGTCTTCCTTTTCTTTTTCTCCGTATAGTTTTGTTGCTTCCATATAATCTCACCATTTTCTCTCAAACTTTTTTTTCCTCTTGTCTTCATTGCATCTGCATCATTAGAACGCAAATCTAGTGTACTTATTTCTCTCATCTTGATTACCTTGTGCTTAAAAGACAAAAAATCAATATCAATACCAGACTCTAACTCACTATAAAACTATCCAATTAAATTGGTAACCAAAAATACCAACGAGGCGACATATTTGCGTTAAGATAAAGAAATAATAGTTTTTAAAAATTTGTCGCTATTGCCATAGCTTCTAGTAGAACATTTTTACTTTTGGAGGTAGTCATATCAAGCCAAATCCTCCCTAACAATTTGTATTAATGAAATTTTTTATTTAAAATAAATATTAACATTTTAATTTTATTAATTTTGAAAAAATTTCTAACTTTTTGTGTGCATTTTCATTAAGAGATCTTTTATTATTATTTTTTCTGTTGCAAATATTAATATTTATTATGGTTGTATTTTGGTACTGGTTGTCAAAATATCAAAACTCTTTGTATTAATTCAACGATTTTATTTGGAGATTTACATTGTGAAAAGATTGTGAAATACCTTTTTTCCTATGCCTTTTCCTCAATGAAATCGAGGGATGAAAAATAGGCGAAAAATAACATATTTATAGTGATCACTAAATTAGTTGCTATTTATAAAAAATTTAGTGAAAATTAATCATAGAATTTCAAAGAACTTATTTAAAGAATGGTTCACACCTAATAAACAAGAAGCAAGTGTATTATTGAAAAAAAAATAATCAAAGTTATGGAGTCAATACAAAATATTATCGTTCAAGATCACCACAAAAATCATTTTATGTTCTCTTTGTTTTTTCAATAAGGAGAACTCAGAATATGTAGAAGTAAAAAAAATATAGAAAATCAATGTATAAAAATCCAAAAAATGATATAATTTTTTTAAAACTTTCTCAATGAAGGTGAACTTTAGGAAAAGTAGGATTACAGGAATAGGCGTATCAAACATTAAAATTCAAAGATATTATGCAATCCTAAATTGTAATAAAATGGAAGTACCCTTTAAGTATTTTGGGGTTCTAGTGGGTGATAATCATAGAAAAAAGTTTTCTAGAATGACATGATCTTAAAAATCAAAAGTAAACTTACCACATGGAAAGGAAATCACCTATCCTTTGCAGAAATAATGAGTGGTTTTGGCTAGGAGATATCTCAAATTCTTACATTGTTCAATTTGCCTATAAATTTCTTTTTCCCTAAAATGTGTTGCAACCACTTTTTCTCAATTTTTAACTTTGCTTCTTTTCTTTTTTTGGAGTTCAAAAGCTTTCTCCTCAGCACATTTTTTTGCCTACCATGTCCTAGCTGGGAAAATTGCAACATATGACAACCTAATATATAGATGTATTCATTCTGGAATAGGGATGTGTGGGTCTGAGCTTGGGATGGTTAATCATCTTTTCTTTTCATGCAAAGTGGCATCTAAAGTGTGGTATATGTTTGATGCTTGGGATGATAGGACTTTTGTACATTGTGATAATGTTATACAACATTTTGAACAATTTGAGATTATGGACCTAAACTGCTTAGGTAATAGTATCTGGAAATGTATGTAGACAGCCATTATTTGGGGAATTTGGAATCATAGAAATAGAACAACTTTTAATAATGCAGCGGTAGACCCGATTGAAATATTTATTGTGACTCAAGTAAAGACGTGGGCATGGGTAAGTTATAAATTTCTAAAATCAAGTTTCTCTTACTCTGACCGGTGTATTAATGTATATGCATGCTTAAAATCATTACACTGATAACTTCCTTCTCTTGTTACATATATGTTCTGATTCTGTTTTGGATGAGAGGACACATTCTTAGGTATAACCAAATTCATTGTTGCTACTTGGAAGGTTGTCGTAGGCGTGGTTTTCGCAGCAAAGAAGAATCATGCTTGTTTTGAAGTTATCATGCTTTATATGATGATTATGGTTTAAACTTGTTCCCTATTTTTTGAAAGATATGTTATGTTGTATATGGGCAAAATTGTTTTTGATTGTGGATTATGCATGTCTTAATTACAAAATCTAGTTATGAGTTGACTATTGTATTTTTTAGCACCTTCATGTCTTTTAGATTGAGATTTTTTCTACATGAGTTAGAGTATCCCTAATACTCCCATTTATATTATTTTTATTGTTGATTAAAAAAAAACCTAAACGCAAAGAAAGTGTTAAAATTCAGCTGATTATCACACAAATCATAATTAATTAAATAATTGCTATTAAAATAAGAGATAAGATCATTTTAATTTTGACAATTTATTTTAATATATTTTAATTATGAAATGTTTTTTATTATAATTTTATAATAATTTATTATTTTAATTTAATTTTGATTTTAACTTTAATTACATTTTTAAATGTTATTTTTATATACTAATATATATATTTTTAAAATTTAAGTTTTAAAATTATTTTCTAAATATACTAATATATCAAATCAATCAAATCATTTACGAACTTTCCTCAACTTTCTATTAATTCATCTACTCTTTCACTATCTTTCTCTTTCTCAAAACAAATTCATTTTTCATTTTTTTTCCTTTTTATTTTTTCAAATCCAATTCCTAATTCAAACACATTCTTTATTATTGGATGATGATTCCGATTTTAACTTAAGTTTTATTGTTATTAAAAAAATTGTAATGTAATTATTCCACGCATCTATTTAATATTATTTTAGTGTTATCGTTTTCTTTTTATGCTTAATATTTTGCTTATTGATTAATCACCCATTTGCATAATTGTTACCTATGAATGTCATTGACTTTTTTTTTTTTGCACTAAGAATTTGGAAGGAACTTCTAATAAACTCATATCGAGGATGAAATGAAGATAACCTTGTTTGATTCAAATAGTTTGATTTATCTTACTATATGATTAGGAGAGGAATAAGTAATTTAGGCTCTTCCACATTATGAATCATGAATAAGAATATTTTAGTAGACTATGATGATGTGTATTTATAGACATCAAAAACTCTTTTAGTAAAATCAAGCGTTTATTTTTTAATAACATATCATTTTTACTATCAATTGTTTCTCAAAAATTTCCTTTGAACTTTTATCTACTCTTATATTGTTTTTTATATTATAGATTTATATTTCAAAATACTTTCCTCTAAATTATCATTATCATTTCCATTTATCAATTATTAATTTTACACAAAAAGCCTAAAATAATCAAGTCCTGATGATAATGATTTTTTATTATTTATTGAAAATATTCCATATTGGCAACATTATAACACAAACTTCACGTTATTAAAATAAGAAAAGGTAGCTACTTTAGACAAGTCACGTGTTTTGAGAAGTAAATAGATAATAAAAAGGCCATTTCGTATTGGGCGATGATACGTAAATACTAGTGTTTTTACCATAATTCCATAATACACTAGTATATCATGGTATTTTTTTTATTTAAAAACATAAAATAATTTGAGATAAATTAACAATAAAAAATAAATAAAAATTATTATTTTAATAGATATTCAAATAGTATAGAAAAATTGAAAATTACACGTATAACATTTTTTTTTCGTATTTTAAACAATTCCTTTTTCTCCTTTTTCTTCTGGCTCCCATGGTAACGATTGTTCATGAAATCTGCATGTTTTTTTTCATCTTTCCCCACCTTTCCCTAAACTAAGCCAACAAATTCTTCTCATTTCTTTCATCTTCTTTCTTTTTAGGATATTGACTTGGCTCATAATTTACAATTTGAATTAGTTGAGCGTTATGGATTTAAATAAGCCAATATATTAGGATTGAACACATCGAATAATAATAATTTAAAATTATTACACTGGATTCGGTTTGTTGTTTTATCAAAATAGGCTATTCAACCACATAAACTTTAGAAAACAAGTACAATAGATTTCTAGATGAGAAAATGTTATAATTAAGATTGGTATTATATAATTATTATTTGATAAAAGGGTAATATCTTATGATTTAACAAGCAATGATTAGGACAGTGGTGGATTCATAATCATATTTTTCAAATACTAAAAGTAAGTGTCACGTTGATCGAGTTCGTGATACTCCCCATGCTATCCATTTCGGTTGCCGGTGTTCTATTCTATTCCTCGCGCCGTTGAAATGGATAAATAATTTATATACTTTATTTCTTTATTTCATGGTCAAATTATACTTTCCTGCCATATTAATCTTGCAAATTAAAATTTACAAGCTCAATTTAGATCTATGACAAAACTGATAGATATTTTATGTTTTTTTAAATAAAAAAACTAAGATAATTTTGGTTGAACATTTTAAATTTAGAGAAATATTTTTGAAATGCATAAATTATAAACCGATGTGAAAATATATATGAAATAAATAAAAGAGTGGTTTTGGAACAGGTAGGAGCAGAAGGTGTTGTGGAGTACACTATGATGGTGGCTTGATTTGTACTTGTGATTTGTGAAGTTGAATATTGAAGAAGGTGGAAGCACATGTGGTGTGTGTATAAGTAATTTTGTTGATGCATGGAGGCATTGTAGGATTGGGATATTGAGTTAGAGGAAGTGGAAATTGATTTAATGAATTAATGATAGTAAAAGTTGAGCGAAAGAAAAAGAGTTAGAGACGTGGAAGGCAGTGATATCCTGGAGTATGAATACGTATGATAGCATCTTTCGTGAAAGCAACGTTAAACCCCCACGTGCCTCGAATGTTCTCTTTGGATCGAATCTCCAATCCTACGATTGCAACCTTTAGCTGCACCGTGCTCTCTTTATGTTCCTTTCATGTAACATCAATTCCTTTCCAACTTATTTCTATTTTAATTCCATATACCATCTATCAACCATCAATTATTGCAAACCTCTTCTCTCCAATTATATCTCCACTATCATCTATCTATGCATACCATACGCCTAATATCAACTATCAAATTCAATGCAGTCAAGGCTATAAGGGTCAAATAAACAAAACAACAATGCAAACCAAAGGATGCAAATGCTGCCACGTATCCCCGTTAAGCACGTGCTGCTGCTTTCCATACCCTTCCTTATGTCAATATATATACATATAAACCTTAATTGATAGTTCTAAGCTTGGGTTTGAATGAAGAAAAGGTAAGAAGGTGTGTGTATGTATATATGATGTGATGAAGATGGAGATGCATGATGGATGATGGATGATTTGGGCACGCGGCTAGTTAAAGAATGAGTGGGGAAGCAAGTGTTTGACTTATCAACCTCAATCACTCTCAGAAAGTAACCCGAATGAAGAAAAATCCAATGTCGAAGGAGACACGCCCCATCCGCCTATGAAACAGCACAGCATAACATGAAAATTAACATCAACATCACAGACTTACACACACACAGGCACACAAACACATGCACACCCTTCCTTAATTTTAACGATTCCCCAACCGCCCACGTTCCTCCCAACGCTTCCCTCACACATATATCATTCACACACCAACAAATCCCTCTCCAATCTCACTCTCACCCACCCACCCTTATATCACACCTCTCCCAAATAAATGTTCCCGCATACCCTTATTAGTGCTTCTGCCCTTCAACAAATGTTGCATCATCATCACTTTCCAACCCCAATGGAACAACGTTCGAGGTGGAAACCCAACATTGAGGTGGCGCCCAATTGCCCTCGTTGCGCTTCCACCAACACCAAATTCTGTTACTACAACAACTACAGCTTGTCGCAGCCCCGCTATTTCTGCAAAGCCTGCAGACGCTACTGGACCAAAGGAGGCTCTCTCCGCAACGTCCCCGTTGGCGGCGGCTGTCGCAAGAACCGCCGCGGAAAGTCCTCCTCGCGCCTCCACCAAACCCAACGCTCTTTCACCTCCGCTTCCGATGACACCGACTCTTCACTTGACGATGCCCATCCAAACAACAACGCCTCTCGTGAAATAGACATGGCCCTTGTGTTCGCCAAATTCTTGAACCCAAAACAAAACGTTGGTGAGGATAACAGCGGCTCCTCTTCTTCCAACAATTACTTAACACCGAGCGCTCAAACCGAGAGTGATACTGCAGTTGCTCACTCGCCGAACAAGGGTTTGCCGGATCCTGTCATTGTAGATTCTGACTCCGATGCAGTGGTGGCAATTGAGAATTTTGGAAGGGAGGAATTGAGTTTGGGTGAGATTGATGATTTGGAGAGGCTTCTGGGTGTGTGTGGGGATGAAGATGGTCTTTGGTGTGATGCTACCTTGTCCTCTTCCGTTACTTGGGAACCACCCGTGAAGGAAATGCAGTTGCAGGAATTGGAATACTCGATGCCGTTGAATGAAAGCGAGGAGCAATTATTGCCCATCACTTATGCATCTACCGTGAATTCAATGAGTGACACCTGCTGGAGCACTTGGGGTTCCTTTGATCTTTCAACCATGGAAGTGTTCTCATCAAGTCCTTGATGAATCCGAGATCTGATTTTACATAAACTTTTATTCATAATTAAGATCTGGTCTTCTTCTTATTATTTGAAAAGAAGAGAAAAAACAGAGAGTTAATTAATTACGATACGTACCTTAATTACATGTGTTCCTATTAATGAAGGTAATTATAAAAAGGTAGAATGTTATAGAAATTGTTTGTGTTTAGTGGATGTAGAATAAAGCTGTATTCGGATGCGTGGAAATGCAGTTCAGATAGCTATACCCTTTGGATCTGGAATTGAGTTCACACAGCCAATCTGAACCTTTTGGAATACGAATGAATGATATATAGATACTATAGAGTTGAATTTTATATACAATCTTAAGTCTTCGTATCGTACGTTTTGTATACTTCTAGCCGTTGATTTCAGTCAAAATTTTAGTAACAGCTCAATCCTATGAAAAATGTGGATAAAATTTTACTACTTTGGTCTCCAAAGCTATTATGTACAGATACGAAATGAGTATCAAATCTAAAAGTATTCAACACGACAATATATTAATTCTTAAAAATATAAAGTATGTTTAGAATACTTATACTTAAGAATTGTAAATTATCGTTGAAGTTAATGAGTAACGCGTAACAACTGTTTCAATGGTTTTTTAGACGAACAACAACAATTTTAGTCGTTTCTTTTAGACAACAAATGTGAATGCATGTTTTGGGATTCAAAGTGATGGATTTTGTTTTTGGCAGAGCCATGTACATAACCAGAATAAGAGTAATGCTTAGAGAGCCATGTACATAACCATAACCAGAACTAGAATAAGAGTAATGCTTAGAGGTAGTTATTTTGACTTACAATGGAGGAAAACCACTACCTCCCAAGAACATAGTTATTTTTTAACTATATAAAGAAGGTCCACAACCCAAATAAATTAACTACACAAATATATTTTCTTTTAAACTATCACTACAAGAAAATCATCAAATAAAAACTAATTTTTAAAGACTAAAATAATTAGTTACAATAATAACTAAATTAGAGACTATTTTAGAAACTAAAAAAAAATGTTTCTAAATTAGTTTCTATTATTGTTGAATAATTTCTAAATTGTTATCTAATTAGTTACCAATGTTTTAACTACCAATTATTTAAATTCTAAATTTGGTAGCAAAAACATTGGTTGCTAATTAGATACCAATTCAGAAACCATTTAACAATAATATAAACTAATTTAGAAACAAAAAATTTATTTAATTTCTAAAATGGTCTCTAATTTAGTCACCCTAACAACTAATTATTTTTTTTTATCTAAAATTGGTTTCTATTTCATGATTTTTTTTGTAGTATATAGATCATTTAGCTAGTTAGAAAAGATGTTTGTTACTAATGCAAGATATAATACATGACTAGGGAGGCGTGATTTTATGGTTCAGACTAAAGTACAAGACAACATGGATTAATACAAGTAGTAAAAAAAATATCTATAAGTGGATGATGATACTTTTGTGGAGTTTTCTGCTGCAAAATTTGGTGTTGTAGATCTCTATGCAGAATTGTTCATTTTAATTTAGTGCGCAAAATTACACTTGAACATTCTTATTATGGATGGGCTAAGTGGAAGTAGTATTTCACGATGAAGTTTTTTTTGAAGGTTTTAAATAAATTAGTGGTCTTAATATGATTGAATATTGATATATATCTTTTGTAACATGTGATTTTTATACTCTAAAATACATATACGTTATATAATGTTGTGGGGTTGCTAAGCATGTATGAAATAATACTTCTTAGTAGCTAGTTTGTTTAGTAGTTAATTAGCTGAGCAAGGTTTTGGAGGAACAGTTTCAAAAGATGTTGATTTTCACTACAAGAAAATCATCAAATAGAAATCAATTTTTAGAGACCAAAATAATTAGTTGCAATAGTAACTAAATTAGAGACCATTTTAGAAACTAAAAAAAATTGATTTTTAAATTAGTTTCTATTATTGTTAAATAGTTTCTAAATTGGTATCTAATTAGCTACCAAGGTTTTAACTACCAATTATTTAGTTTCTAAATTTGGTAGCAAAAACCTTAGTTGCTAATTAGATACCAATATAGAAACCATTTAACAATAATAAATACTAATTTAGAAACCAAAAATTTATTTAGTCCCTAAAATGGTTTCTAATTTAGTCACTATAGTAACTAATTAATTTTTGTCTCTAAAATTGGTTTTTATTTCATGATTTTCTTGCGGTGTTTGTTACGAGACACAAAATTATGTAGTTTATCTTTGATATTGTAAGTTGAGTTGGAGATCTTATTTGATAGACAATTTTTTTTTAACAGTGTTAGAACACCCCTCACATCCCTCAAATGTTAATTTATTTATTTATTATCAATAAAAAAAATAACTTTTTATCATCTCAAATGATTGTTTTTATATTCTTGGTCTCCCTTTAAAAGTCAGATTTTTGTAACTATCTCCTCTTTCATCCACCAACAAATATAGATATGGAGATGGGGTTCATTAATTTCACACTTTTTCTTCAATGTAATTGTTGGTTCTCAATAATATGTCTCGAGTTAATATGAAGTTGCTTATTTCTACAACTTTGCATACCTTATGCTAAGTTTTCATAATACAATATTTAACTTAATCAAAAAATATAATAAGTGTGGCTTCCGATACATGATATATAATATAGGGAGAAAGAGGGGAGGGTGAAGTGCTCTTGTTCCACTCTACGTTTTGAGTTTATTTGATATATTTTAAAGTGATTATTTTTTATTGTGGAACGTAGAAATCAATTGTATGAAATTATTTTAACTTAATTTGTAATCCCAATATACATATAATACTTAGAAAGGTCTATCTGAAAAAGTCTAAGATAGTGGATTTTTTATCTTGTTAGTCCCACTACCTGCATTCACATCTAAAAGAACTTGTTGAAATTAAGCATCCTTAAAGAAATCGATCATGTCTTAGATTTTGATTTGAGCCTGACATGAACATTTCATTATTACGATAATCTAGGTGTGGTACACTAGTAGCATCTAGCTACCATTAGGTATAATTGGATGGTAATGATGGGAAAATGTTGTGCTGGGTTAGAATTTATAATGAATTAATTATGGTACATTTGCATTTAATAAAGTAAAAGATAATAGGAAACTTACTTTGCTTGCTTCTATCCTTTTCTATCCTATATAGCCAAATTTACTATGGAATCACCTTATTCTTTACTATCAATTATGTGTTCGTTTTATTTGTAGTTTTTTTTCAGTTACAATACACCTACTATTGTTATTTTAATCTGATGTAAACAAAAATCTGTATATTTGTTATTTAAAATTTAAATATATTATTATATTTTTTTTAAGGCTGGACTTAATAAAAAATTATTATATTAAAGGGGACAGTAATGTAGGTGTGATAAACTAGTATCAAGATTAAAAAGTAAATTATATAAATAGATAATGCGAACTCACATCAGAGTTTTTATTGTATTAAGATTTGAGATAAAGGATCCTCTTGCACAATTTTGTTTTTTATTCTGGCTGAAGGCTTAATGGAACTAGCAACCTAGACTTAATTTTTTGTTTGGATGAAATCATGATAGAGTAAAAAAAAAAAAAGAAAAAATGTGAGAAAATAAGATGATTTGGATTAAAAAAAGAGAATAGAAAATGAAAGAAATTTATTAATGATTTATAGAAATAATAAATTTAAAATGATTATAAATAATTTAATATAAAAAAATTAGAAATATAAATTAGAATTAAAATAAATTGAAAATCAATAAATAATAATAAAAAAATATATTAACAATTAGAATTTAAATTATTATGTTATTTATTATTTTAATTATTCATTTTATTATAATATAAAAATATATATTAAGCATTATACATATACTTATTTTAAAACATAATTTGTATATATAATCGGTATATATAGTTAATTTTTATAAGAAAACATTTTCTTCATAAATTTCTTTAAAACAGAAAAGAATGGGAGGATAGGTGGGTGGGAGAATCATCACTAATGTATGCAGAAACAGAACAAAAGAATCTAAAGATAGAAGAATTTGGGAGGTGAGAAGAAAATGGATGGGAGTAATGTCTAGAGAGGAGGAGTGAGTGATTTGAGAGTCGCTCCCCATACTTGTAGGCGTTTGAGCTTCTGTTCGAATGTTTGCCAGGAAAACAAATCGAGTGGGGAATTCTTACAACATATAACTAGAATCACAGGACATTAGAAAGAATGGAAATAGAATGACAGTGAGACAAAAGCATAATCTGTAAAGTCTGCGTAAAAGAAATTGGAAATTTGTTTTTGGATGTTTACTATTCACACGGATGGATTTGGAAGAATCATTCTTGTTTGGATCATTAATTTGTGATAAAAAAGTACGAGAAGAGGAAAAAATCTAAAAAAAACTTTTTTCACTCCTTTGACATGAATCGCAGAAAAATGAAGTAACACCAAATTTTATATAACTAAATGACGTAATTATCCTGTCAAAAAATTATAAAATAATTAATTATATTATAAAATATAAATATTAAGTATTTATAATAAAAATAAATGTTATATATATTTATAAAATTTTAAAATTAATAATATTATTATTAATTAAAATAATGATAATAAATATAAATTAAAAAATATATAAAAATAATTTTATTTGAATCAAATATTTAAAAATATAATTATTAATAATAAAAATAAATATAATTATTTACATAAAAATTAAATTATATAATAGTAATAATAATATTATTATTATAAAATATATATAAATAAATTAATTTTGTTTTATTATTATTATTCAAATATTTTTTAAAATAAGGATAAATTTGTAAATTTATATTTTATACCTCTTAAAAAATTAAAAAACAAATCACAACTATCACATCATTCAAAAATTTCAATAAACTTTTTTCATAAATCCATTTTAATATACACAAATCTAAACAACCTTATTTTCCTCACAAATCACTTCAAATCCACTTCCTCAAACTCTCTCATTAATCCAAAGATACTCTGAAGAGAAATTTCAGAGTTGTATGAGATGTATTGAAAGGTGAAAGCCTTAGCACAAGCCTTTGCATAAGGGTGCTCTTAAATAGAGCGGCAACAAAAAGATAATTTTAGGAGTGTGGGAATAAGGTTAGCAAAATCATGTATGTGTTTTATGTGGTCTGTGAGAGGAAACAACTAGTCACATCTTTTTCTCCTGTGTTGTAGTTGGGAAAGTCTAGAATATGTGTAGTAGGTGGCTAGGGGAAACTACTGCTCATCATAACCAAGCTATAATCATATCCAACAGTTCTGCACCTTGGAATTAAATGGGAAAGGTGATAGGATTTGGAAGATTATATGGATAGGCATGGCTTGGAGTATTTGGAAGCGAAGAATAGAATCATCTTTAGAAATGTAGTGGCAGAGGAGGAGGTATTCACTATGGAAGCAAGCAGTATATTTGTGTAAAAGTTTGTGCAGAAAATTGCTATAGGAGGTACATTAGATTGGTATGAAGAAGACCCTCAGGGTGGAAATGAAACCTGTATCTGCAGTAAATTTTAGTGCAGAATCACAAAAGGCAATGGTGACAATATGAAGGAATCATACAGGTACTGTAGTTTAGGAAAGAAAAGCAACAAATGGTCTGGACATTGCCAGATATACTGAATACCAAGTTGCGAATGAAGGGTCTTAATGGATATCAAAGAAATATAAAATGTAATCAAAACAAATGAGGTTTATGTTGTGTATAAACTCTTGAGACATCTAAAAATGCACAAACTCAAACCTATAAAGTCAATGAAATTAAGAGCATGGAAGATGAAATTGATGTTTTAGCCTGGGAGACTTTGCACACTAAAAGTTGTTTTAATATTTCTAAAGTTTGTGCATCTATCATTCTTCAGAATTTCTAAAATGGTTGATAGAAAATCGATTTAACTGCAGAGTACTTTTCCATGGCGTGGAGGACAAGAAAGTAGAAAGATTGAGTTAGAGAAGTAAAAAATGATTTGTAAATCGAAATAGTTGGAGACTATAGATAAAAGACATACGCTATTTTAACTAGATAACTACTAAAAAAATATCTTTAAAGATTGATGGAAGTATATATATAAAGGATCTTGTTGCTATCAAGTGAGGTCCACTGCAATATAGTTTTTGAACAATTTGGTTTAGGTTTTGATAAGGAGTTTCACTCTATTTAATGATGGTCCAAATATTAATGTTATATTTTGGTTTTGGATGACACTTGAGGATGTATATAAGTTTGGAATCCTCATACGCATTATTTCTTTGCTTATAAAAACCATACAATATTTTAAGTAAAAATGGAATTTAACATATAAAAGGTTTATGACATTAATTTATAAATTTATATGAAACTCTTTTCATTTATTAAGTTTTTAAATACCGTAAAGTTACAAGGTCGGGTGAATGTTAAAATATTCATGCTTGAACAAATTTCTATAATTTTTTTTAGTTGTAGTCTCAAATCTTTGAATTTTTTTATCTGAAGTGAGAGATGCTTCTTAAGAGTAAAGATGAATAATTATAGGTGTTATTAGAAAATCAACAGAGATATTGATAAAAACACAGATATAATAAATTATAAATTTCTTAAAATTTAACATTATGTAGGACTATAATTGCACTTTATCCATTAAAAATACATATTATTCATGTATAAATAGAAGCACATTTTAATTGTTAAAAAACATGTGATGGACTTCCCCGATCCGTCATGCTTGTGCCATCAATCATCTTGAAAAGCAGGATAGTTAAGTAAGACTGCAAAACACCAAATTGAAATTGAATTTTGTTAGAATTATATCATACCATACCAACTTATATAAATATTTATTGCAAATATAAATTAAAAATAAAGCGATAAATTGTTTTTGTTAAATTGGATATTATAATGTTAAATAGTGGATAAATAAAACAGAAGAAATAATTAAGAAAGGGATGGGATATATGTACCTGCAGCCATGGGTGGATAGCTGTCCAAAAACGTACTAATAGCTTTTAGGGCATTCTGCAGAGATTAATCGTTATTTTTATTTAACCTTATTTATCATTAAAATTAAATTGGGAATTCATTTATCAGTCTATTACATTATGTTAAAACATTATGACCAAAAAAATTAAAATAAGGTGAATTTAAATTTATAAATATAATAGAAAACCAGTAATTGTGTTGAAAAAGTAAATAAAAGGACAGAATACTGAATGAGGAAGATACCAGAGCTAGTTCACCCGGTTTTATTGGAAGTTCCTCCAAGCCTGTTATCTTGCTGCAAATAGCTACATACAATTATATCTGACTTTAATAAAAAAAAGTTAAAACTGCTTTAAAATGTTTAGGAATTGTGATTTTAATGATGAAGCATGGTTTCAATAAGAACAGAGAACAAATATCATGGATTTACCTAATAACCAATTTTCCGTCAACTTCTTTAAACCAAAAGAATCTGCATCCTTTTGAGAAGGGTAGTTTCTTTTTGTCGTTTCCCCACTCTACAAAGAATATTTATCAAGAAGTGTTCCCTTTTATTATAAAAAGTTAATATGAAAGTTTTAAAATGTAGATTACCACTCTACAGAAGAAATAAAGTTGGTAAAATTGTGTGTTTATTTAGCCCACCGGTGTTCATGATGAGCCCAATTTCCAATAGGAAGTGGGCTGCTTCTTCCTGCACCTCCATACCTTCTTGTGCCACCATAAACTTTTCTTATTCTAAAAATACCCTTTTCAATATTCCGGATTACATAATCCAGAAGTCTTTTTCTAGATTCAGAATTAGCTTCCGGATTATGTAATCCAGAAGTCTTTTGTGATTAGCTTCTGGATTACATAATCCGAAAGTCTTTTCTATACATAAGCTTCCAGATTATGTAATCCGGAAGCCTTTTTTTCAGATGTGTTATTAGCTTCTGGATTACATAATCCGGAAGTCTTTTCTAAATATGAAATTGACTTCCGGATTATGTAATCTAGAATTTATCCTGATTACATAATCCATAGGCTTATTATTTCAAATCCAAGAGGGTGAAAAAAAAGGATAAAATGGTATTTTTATATTTAGTATGGGGTGACACAAGAAGGTATGGAAGTGTAGGAAGAAAGAGTCTAGGAAGTGATAAGATAGTGTTGGGCCACACAAAGCCAAAGTAGACAACTCTTCTTCACCTCCATAGTTTCTTCCTGGACCTCCATAATTTTTTCAACTCCAAAATTACCCTTAACTAAAAGTCTAGGATTTATTTTCTTGAAAATTCATAATATATTTTGAATTCTAAAATTTGGAAAATACATTACGAACTCTAGAATTCATAATACAATTTTGTATTTTAAATTTTAAAATTCAAAATATATAAATCTAAATAAATAATGTTAATAAAAAGGAAACAAAATAATCATTTCACATATTCTATGAAAATGTTCAATAATAAAAGATGGAGGTAGAGGAAGAAATTGCCCCCAAAAGTATTGGGATATTGTTAGAGATGTTGATTGAAAGTTGACCTAAAAGGAGAAAAATAATAGAGGGAAGTGAAGTGAGGTACCCAAGTGCCAAAATACAGTAGCCATAAGTTTGGCCTCTTTCACATCTTCCACGTTGATCTCTCCCACAGCAATTTTTATATTTGGACCCATCGCTTCCATCACGTTCTGCAAGAACTTTATCACATTCCCCTAAATCAAAAGAAATGGAGAGAGTAATTAACCAAATATATTGACACCATCGAACTTTTAAGCATTTTATATGCTTCAATATACTCATACTTATGCTTTAATCCACTCAGAAGTTATAATCCATTTTTGTTCCAATTTCAAATTGAGAATGAAAAGAAGAGAAAATGTTGAAACTAACCTGGCCTTTGTAAGGACTGTAGAAGAGGTAGTCCTGGTACTCACAATCATCCCAAATTAACTGCTTCAATTGTTCAATGTTTTTACCATTGAAGGCACGGTGGAAATCTTTCACAACGTTCTCTACATCTGATCGTGGCACCAACTCAGAACTTTCCCCAGCCCACACTTTCCATTTTTCACTTTGCTGTTTCCATGACTCTATTTTGGGCCTCTTTTCTCTCACTAATGTTAATGGAAACAACGCACCAGCACTCTTCTTGTTGCTGCTGCTTAATTGGGCACTGCATGGTAGTGCGTCAATGCTTTTAATTTTTGAGCTTATGCAAGCTCCTAATGTGGCAGACAATTGGGGCAGTGATGCCATGGCCTATAGCAAAACCAATTTGGAAAAATAGAAACAAGTTTGCGGTTATTTTATTATTCTAGTTACTTGCCAATTGGTCTTTGCATCTAATTAGTGTCCATAGTTTCCCATTTAAGAAAGGAATCGATGCTATTCCAAGGCATGCTTTTTTGTTTTTTTTTCAATTAATTAGTTCTAAATCTTAAGAACTCAATCCTACAAAACTGAATCACAAAAGTTACACTTATATTATAGAAGAAGGTGTGATATGAGTGGATTGGGATGATTAACCTAGTGATTTTGAAAAGCTGAGAGGCACAGTAAATGTATTGTGATAAATGGACATTAGCGAATAAATGATTAGATGTATGGTAACATTTGTGATTGGAAGATTATACATGTGAAAGAAGTTGGTAGGGCAAAATGAAAGGGCACATAAATTATTGATGTGGCATATAATGCAACGACAAGCAAGGGTCCCTCAATCATAAATAATAATCTCACATCACAAGAATGTTTGGTTTCTTATTTTTCATCCTTGATTTAATGAAGGTTTGCTTCTTCTCTACCTTCATTTCTGAGAAAGAAAAAGCTACACTCAGTTAATTAGTTAAATGCTACAGAACAAAGGTTTCTGTATGCATGGCCCATCAGCAATGCATTGCGGGATATGTTACTATTCTATTATTCGTTTCTTGCTCATACGCACACTCATTGCTTGTTACCTGCACGCTTTCTACATCTATATAATTCAAAATAGAATCAAATTAAGCTTTAACTTGTTTTTTTTTCCCAAAGATAATATCTTCCTTAAACTTGTGGTATAATATTAATATAATATATTTTTTTATTGAAATTGACACATGATATTTTGTGTTATATATATTAAATTAAATTTTAACTGCTTTTTATTTAACTTTTCCATGTTTTTCTTAATATTTCATGTCACTTTGAAAATTTCTAATCTTTTTCACTTTTTGTTTTAAATGACTAACAATTAAACTACATAATTATTAAAGTTAAACCTACATATTTAGTTTAATATATTAATTGAAATTAAATAAAATTATTAAATTACGATTTTATTTTTTTATAAGTCATGCTGTTGTACTTTTATTTCATTGAAATTTTTTTTAAATGATATGTAAAAGACTCAAATGAATTTTTACAACAAATATTAATTATTCTTTCTCTATTCATTAATCTTTGAAGAAAAATAACTCTCTCTCCTCCCTCCCTCTCTCTCTCTATATATATTATGTCGAATTAATTAAGAAAACGTTTAAGTTTATTTTAAAAAAAGGTAATTTCAAATTTGATTTGATTGAAGGATGTGATATATCATGAGCACATGTTAATTGTTGTTAAAGAAAACTTTATTGAATAATTGATTTGGATAAAAGTATAAAAAATATTTTAATTAATATCAAATTCTAACTCGATTTAAATTTGCTTATCACAATCAATAATCAATTAGGTGCAGAACAACTAACAGATTGTAAACATTAATTTTACTGGATAATAGATCGTTTCAGCAAATAATTAATTATCCCAAACTGATTCCCGAAAACACTTGTTTTTGAAAATTTTAACATTTCTTATAATTAATTCATCACTATTAATTTATTTTCTATAAGCAAGTGATCCAAGTAATAGAGTCAATTCCTTAAAAGTATCTTAATAATAATGTTATGTAAAACTTAGTCACTAATCTCTAGTTGTTGTGGTTAGGGAATCATTTGTCCCCACCTTTCAAATCCTAGCTTAACTTAACCCTATGCCCCACATGATCCCTAAACAGATACCAACTTGTTTTCATCCTCAAATCACTCCACATCTCCTGTTACTCAAATATCATTTTCTGTCCCTCAATTTTTTTCTCTCTTTGCTTTCTTCACATTCAAGTTCTCTTTGCTGTTTCTCAACAATTATTTCCCAACATAACACACGCAGTTAAGACAAGGTCACCTATAATAATTTACTATATATTCATACTCATTATCTCAACTCAACCCTTCTCTTAGACCAGTCAAAATCCCTCTAGCTACACCCCACCATGGGGTGTGTACAGACCAAGAAAATACAAATAATTAAAGGAGCTGCACAATTTTCATTTTCATGAAAAATTGATAGTTAAATTAGATTTTATAAGGAGTTACATCCTTTTAGTTGGATTTGGAAGAATGTTTGTGTTAGGAAAAAAACATTCATACAATGCATCTATATCTTCCTTTGGGAAAGTCGCGTGCTGACTTTGATGATAAGGAACAACTTTATGAAATAGAAGATGATTTTGAGATCTCTCCATGCAGGTATAACAGAAAAGGTTGTAGTTATGTGGCTTCTGTAGTTACTTCTGTGTTCCTCATTTTTTAATTAGGTGCAGCTACTTGGATTCTTATGTCAAATTAGATGAACCATCACTGTGGTAATTCACAGCAACTCTTGTCACTTCCACCTAAAAGAAAAGGAAGAATCTAAAATAGAACTTCTGTTACCTCATTCAAATATGTATATAGCCACTTTCTGATCACTGTCTGCTACTACCTTTACATATGTATATTAACAAATATTTGATCTTATAGATGATATCTAATTATAACAGAAACTGTAATTACTTTTTTATTTTTTAATAAAATACCATTCACATTTTCTTTCATTTTTAAACATACATGCTTAACTTTCTTATATTTTAATAAAATCCCACTCGCTTATTTTATTTTATTTCAAAAATATAATATTGACTAAAAATTTAAAATAATAAGAATACAAAATCAATAATTTTTTTATAAACACAAAATAAAAATTTATTTTTTATAAATACTATACTAAAAATATAAGTGAGGTGGATGTCATTTATTAAAAAAACATGAAGAGCGTGTCATTTAATAAAATTTTAGAGGAGGTAAGTAAAAATTTTCTTTAATAATATTTTAAAAAATATATCATACATAAAAATGAAGTTAATTAACGAGATAACAAATGACTCTGAAATTATATGAAAAGTTACAATTTGAATAAAAATTCTTAACTCAGCAGTTGGATAAATGAAATATAGTTTCTATAGAAAATTGTGTAACTAGAAATTGTGTAATGGCGAGTTGATAAAAATGTAAGACAACCAGAATAAAGAATAATATTCCTTATAGTTCCATTCAAATTTGATATACAAGTTTATGGTTTTCCTTTTCTTTTGTGCATGTTGACTACATACAGGGAAAATAGATAAGATTTCGGACCCCCACCTTGCAGGATTGCTAGTTACATTTAGGTTTCAAAGTTTAGCCACCTAAGAATGTTCTGTCAAATTATAGTAATATTTGCCTTTTTCTATAATTCTATTGTCCAAATTTGAATCTCACTACGAAGTAGCATATGCACAGGACCAGTAGACACTGAAAAAGACAATCAAGATATTCTATTGCATAGAGCTTATATATTCTTCCATTAGATCTACTTATTTCTAATTCATCTGTCATCTCCTACATACTTCCTTAGGTTAAATTTAAAAGAATTTTTTTAAATGATATTCATACTATATTAAAAAATGAATTTTAAATCTAATTTAACTAATAAATTTATAAAATGAAATTTATATTTTATTATATACCGTGAAATATCATTGTTACATAGAAGAGAAATGTTTAGATTTCATAAAATTCATACTTCTTAGGTACGCTTGAATAGTTTATTTTTAGATAAGTAGGTGTGTACTTCCTAAAAGCTCTCTAAAACAATAGTAAAAAAAACCATAATTGTTTAACCCCTCTCGTGATTGCACAATCATGATAGAGTTGCTTAAAACTCTTCACACGCCCAATAATGTCACATAAAATTTAAATGTTCGAAGAAGTTTTCTTTGGAATAGTGGAATCTTTAAGAACTATAGATCTAATAATTATCTCGCAACTCAAAATAACTGATTTTTAAATTTATGAAAAATCACTACAGATGCTATCAGTAAATATGTAGTGATAAGGATTATGGCAAGGGAGGGTTAAATAATGCACAACTAAGTGAGGTATTTTTTTTTACCAGTAATAATAAATAAATAAATTTGGATTATTTTATAGGTAAACCAATTCTTATACAACTCACCAAATACAACCAGTCAACATAATACACTAACTAAATTACTCTAACACCAATCAAATTACTCTAAAGTAAGAATCTCAAAAAACCAGAAAACCAACCAGCTTGAACCAAATTTAAATCGAATTTGAACAAACCAAATATTCAAGACACCAATTTGAATAAGAAAAACACACAGATGGAATTTTAAGGAAATTTAAGATCAAACCTTTAATTGAGCCAGGGAGAAAGTTTCTAAATGATCTATCACTTCATCTTTAAAGATGACCTTGTTCCTAACACACAAAATCTCGCTAATCACCGCAATCCAAACATTCCCCAAGACCAAATTAACAAAATTATGTGCATTACACATGTTAAAGTACAAGAAATGGGAATGAGGATTAAGAGGATCAATCGATTTTAACCCTAACCACGCATAACAGAGACTCCACACAATCCAAGCGAATCGACAACCAAAAAACAAATGAGAAGAAGTCTCATCTTTTTCCCCGCACAAGCTACACATAATATTTTTAACCAGAATCTCACGTTTGACCAAATTAACTTTGGTTGCGATATTGTTTTCCAATACCTTCCAAGCAACAAAATGGGCCGAAGGGAGAGCTTTAATCCTCCAAAGAGCCTTAAATAATTGTAGATGTTTCTCTTTAGATACTCCTCCTTTTAAAACAACATAGTCAGACTTAACCGAAAACTCTAAACTTCTAACATCTTTCCAAGCCCACTTATCAACTTTTTCCAAATCAAGCACAAAAGCTTGCACTGCACCACCTCCAAGAACTGATTGACTTGATTCTTCTCCCAGACAAAAAGACTCATTCTCCAAACCAAATCCCACTCCCACCCATTGTTAACTCAGGTTCCGCAACAATCCAATGAAGCTTCTTTAGAAACACAAAGAGAGAAAAACCTTGGGAATTTACTCTTTAGGTCTTCATTACCCACTCATCTGTCCTCCCAAAACTTAATAGACTTTCCATTACCAACTTCCCAAACAAAGCGGTCTTCGAAACTCCTACCCTAGTCCTCCAACTTCCAGATCGCCTTGAAATCTCTCCACCAAAGGAATCTTTGTTGTTTAACCCAACCTTTTTTCAAGCTTCTCTATCCTCTGTATATAGTCTCTAAGGTCTCCTTTCACAAACCACCCTTATTAGAACCCAACCGTCAAACCCATTTACTTAACAAGGCCAAATTAAAAAGCTTGATGTTAATAATATCAAGCCCACCAGCTTCTTGACACACACCTTATCCCAAGAGGCCCACACGATTTTCCTCCCTTCCGAACCCCAACTCCATAAAAAATTCCTCTGAAGATTCACAATCTTTTTCAACACTACTGAAGGTACCTTAAACATGAACAAATAAAACAACAGGACAGATGAGAGAACATACTTTATCAAGTAGATTCTTCCTGCCAAAGAAATGAAACGACCTTTCCATTTTTCGAGTCTAGATTTAATTCTTTCAAGCACGCCATCCGAAACAACTTTCCTCTAATGACGCCGCCCTACTGACATCCAAATATTTGAATGGTGTTTTCATCAGATCACAATTAAGTATAGCTACAAAACCCCCCAAATCGCAAACAAATCAACCCTCACTCCTCCAATACTATTTTTCAAGAAATTCACCTTTAAACCAGAAGTCAACTCAAAACATCTTAAAATAACATTAATGATTAACACACTTTTAATATTCGCTTGAGAGAAAAACAGTTTATCATTAACAAGCATATTAACCTTGATTTGCTTGTACTACGTCGTCTTCTGTCTATGATGCTTCTAATTTGTCTGTTTCTTTTTTCGGCCTTCGCTGTAAATTCACCTCAAATATAAAAGTAAAACAGTGTTTAAAGATTAAGAACGGCCTACATCTTCATCAGTAACTTAAATGGAGATAAGACTTTGAATATCCAACCATGGTGCTAAAGAGGGCATAGTAACTTGGAGACTAGTGCTGCTATGTTTGGATGAGATACAACAGTAGCAGAACACCACCTCATCATGTCAAGCAATGCATTAACTCTTTTTATCTTGTTTCTTAATATCTCCTTGTGTCCATCCATCTCTGCTCTGAACCAGGAAGGCCACTCTCTCCTGTCATGGCTTTCAACCTTCAACTCCTCCAACTCTATCGCTGCCTTCTCTTCATGGGATCCGACCAACAAAGATCCTTGTACATGGGATTACATAACATGTTCCAAAGAAGGGTTTGTGTCAGAGATCATAATAACATCCATAGATATGCGTAGCAGCTTCCCCACGCAGCTCCTTTCTTTTGGTCACCTCACCACTCTTGTCATCTCAAATGGAAATCTCACTGGTGAGATTCCAGGTTCAGTGGGAAACTTGTCCTCCTTGGTCACTTTGGACCTTAGCTTCAATGCTTTGTCAGGAAGCATTCCAGAAGAAATAGGAATGCTATCTAAGCTGCAGTTGTTATTGTTGAATTCCAATTCCTTGAAGGGTGGAATTCCAACTACAATTGGAAACTGTTCAAAGCTTCAGCATCTGGCACTTTATGACAACCAGCTCTCTGGAATGATACCTGGAGAAATAGGCCTGTTGAGGACTCTTGAAACTCTCAGAGCAGGAGGAAATCCAGGTATTCATGGAGAAATTCCAATGCAGATATCAGACTGTAAGGCCCTTGTTTTTCTGGGACTTGCAGTTACTGGGGTTTCTGGGGAGATTCCACCAAGTATAGGGGAGCTTAAAAATCTCAAGACACTTTCAGTCTACACGGCACATCTCACAGGTCGTATCCCAGCAGAGATTCAGAACTGCTCAGCCTTGGAGGATTTGTTTCTGTATGAAAACCAGCTTTTTGGAAACATTCCTTATGAAATGGGCTCCATGCAAAGCCTCAAGAGGGTGTTGCTTTGGCAGAACAATTTAACTGGCTCCATTCCGGAAAGTCTTGGGAACTGTACAAATCTCAAGGTTATAGATTTCTCTTTGAATTCTCTGGGGGGTCAGATACCTGTGACTCTCAGTAATCTACTCTTACTGGAGGAGTTTCTTTTGTCTGATAATAGTATTTATGGAGAAATACCTTCCTATGTTGGCAACTTTTCCAGGCTAAAGCAACTTGAATTGGATAACAACAAATTCTCCGGGAAGATTCCACCTGTTATGGGGCAACTGAAAGAACTGACCCTCTTTTATGCCTGGCAGAATCAACTGGATGGAAATATACCAACAGAGCTATCCAACTGTGATAAACTTGAAGCACTTGATCTTTCACACAATTTCCTCACTGGCTCCATTCCAAATGCACTCTTTCATCTGGGGAATTTGACTCAGTTGTTGCTAATATCAAACAGACTTTCAGGTCAAATTCCAGCTGATATTGGCAGCTGCACCAGTTTGATCAGGTTACGGCTGGGATCAAACAACTTTTCTGGTCAAATTCCACCAGAAATAGGTCATTTAAGAAGTTTGAGCTTTCTTGAGTTGTCAAATAATCTACTCAGTGGAGATATTCCCTCTGAGATAGGTAACTGTGCTCATCTAGAATTGCTTGACTTGCACAGCAATGTGCTGGAAGGAACCATTCCTTTCTCATTGAAATTCCTAGTTGGTCTTAATGTGTTAGATCTTTCAGCAAATAAAATAACTGGAAGTGTTCCTGAGAATTTGGGCAAGCTTAAATCTCTAAATAAGTTTATTTTAAGTGGAAACCTTATCTCTGGTGTGATCCCAAGGACACTGGGGCTGTGTAAGGATTTGCAGTTGCTGGATATAAGTAACAATAGGATCACTGGGTCTATTCCAGATGAGATTGGTCATTTGCAAGGATTAGATATCCTCTTGAATTTGAGTTGGAATTCTCTTAGTGGCCCCATTCCAGAGACCTTGTCAAATCTCTCAAAACTATCCATCTTGGACCTCTCTCACAACAAGCTCACAGGTACACTCACTGTACTGGTTAGTCTTGACAATCTTGTGTCTCTAAATGTCTCCTATAATAGCTTTTCTGGTTCTCTTCCTGATACAAAGTTCTTCAGAGATCTACCCTTCGCTGCATTTGCTGGTAACCCTGACCTTTGCATTAGTAAGTGTCATACAAGTGAAAATGGCCAAGGCTTCAAGTCAATGAGAAATGTTATTGTCTACACTTTCCTTGGGGTTGTTTTAATTTCTATTTTTGTTACTTGTGGAGTAATTTTAGCTCTCCGTATTCATGGGGGAAACTTTGGCAGGAATTTTGATAGTGATGAAATGGAATGGGCTTTCACTCCATTCCAGAAAGTAAACTTCTCCATCGATGACATTTTAACAAAGTTGTCTGAATCAAACATTGTCGGAAAGGGTTGCTCAGGAATTGTTTATCGCGTAGAGATTCCAACCAAACATATTATTGCAGTGAAGAAGTTATGGCCAATAAAGAAGGAAGAGCCACCAGAGAGAGATCTGTTTACTGCAGAAGTTCAGACCCTTGGATCAATAAGACACAAGAATATAGTGAGACTTTTAGGATGCTTTGACAATGGAAGAACTAGATTGCTCTTGTTTGATTACATATGCAATGGAAGTTTGTTTGGACTGCTTCATGAAAAGAGATTGTTCTTGGATTGGGATGCCAGGTATAAGATTATACTGGGAGCAGCTCATGGTTTAGAATATCTTCATCATGATTGTATCCCTCCAATTGTCCACAGAGACATTAAGGCTAACAACATCTTGGTAGGTCCACAATTTGAAGCTTTTCTTGCAGATTTTGGTCTTGCAAAACTAGTGAGTTCCTCAGAGTGTTCAGGGGCCTCTCATACAGTTGCAGGTTCTTATGGATACATTGCTCCTGGTGAGTATAAAAGCTTTTGTCATTCTAAAACAGCAGTTCAAGTTTGACAATGCCCGTTTAAGAAAACTTTCAGTCTTACATCATTCTTTTGTTAAAAAGTCATTAAAAAACAATTGCCTTTATACTTTAAGACATTCCTTTACTCTCTCTTTTGGTACATAAAATAATCTGCTTGTGCACACTTTGAGACACTTGTTTTTTATTCTTAAATTAGGTTGTTCTTTTTCTATAGTAGTGTCCTGAGACGTATTAGAATTTCGAGCAATATTCTACTTTAATCCTTTCTTATTCTTGTTCGTATCTTATGTTCATTTTGGATCATTATCCCTATTGCATTGTGACTACTGATGATGACTAATCACCACAGCATTATCTATCAAACTGCAGAATATGGATACAGTTTAAGGATCACAGAAAAGAGTGATGTGTACAGTTTCGGTGTTGTACTTCTTGAGGTTTTAACGGGGATGGAACCTACTGATAACAGGATTCCAGAGAGTGCTCACATTGTCACATGGGTTAGCAACGAAATCCGAGAGAAAATAAGGGAATTTACATCTATCCTTGATCAGCAACTAGTATTGCAGAGTGGAACAAAAACCTCTGAGATGCTTCAAGTTCTAGGAGTGGCTCTCCTCTGTGTGAATCCATCACCAGAAGAAAGGCCTACTATGAAAGACGTAGCAGCAATGCTCAAGGAGATTAGACATGAAAATGATGATTTCGAAAAACCAAATTTTCTCCATAAAGGCATGGTTGCGAATCCAAAAGCAGCAGTTCACTGTTCAAGTTTCTCCAGATCATGTGAACCTTTAATTATAGAATCAACATCTTCTTCTTCTTCTTAGCCACCAATTTGATTACTAGATTTGTTCATTTCTTTTTTTTTCTTCAAGTCACAAATTATTTGTATAGATTAGTATTAATTATACGGATTTGGATCCTTATCTTTGGGAGATATGATCTTGTTAGAAAGAGAAAGGCACAAACATAATTGGTGGATTCTACAACCACGGTGGCTTTTGTTTAATAAAAATTATGTCTTTCTCTATTCAACGAAGACCGCATGTCCATATCCTTTTACTCAAGAACAATATGTTATATCTTAAGGCAATTCCACACTACACAATTATGTTCTTTCTGTAGATAAAGTCGAGTTAAAACAAGGCAGATAATTCCAGAAACTTGCATTTCAACGAGAATAGAACAGCGTTTTTGCAATGTAGTTTCAAATTGTTACTTGTATTGCACTAAAATCCATGAAGAAAATGCTTTAGGACTAGTCCCACTCACACAATCTAAGAACCTGCTTTTGCCGACAACAGTGGCAGAAGTAAACAAATTAATAGTGGTACCGTGCCTTAGAGCTTTGGTTCAATTAACCTTGGCAATAATGACTTCTTAGAGAAGGAAGGAGGCTTAGCATAAGAACAAAGCTTTCAAGGGACTGGAGAGATGGGCCATTGAAAAGCAAGAGTTGACAGTGCCTTCTTTCCTGGCATAAACCTCTAAAGCGCAAAATTATAGAGAGAAGAGAAGCACCTGGACCACAACCCTTCATAAATGTTCCCACCAATTATTTGTGTAGAGATAGAGATAGCTCGTGCCCATGTCAGTGAAAAGAAGTCCTTGCTTTTATTCATGTGATACCAGACCATCCTTGGCCCACAGATAGTTTCATACATCTTATCTCCCTTGTTACAAACCAAGCAACCATCAACACTAAACTCTATATCAGAAACTTAATATATCTAGTTCTTTTTCCCAATAACAAAATACTTTTCATAGTTCATTCAGTTTATGTCATTTCATTTTGTTACCTTATATAGTTCTCTTTGGATGAACCTCCCCATGACAAGAAAATGAATCAAAGATAAGTTAAATGTATTTTAGATTTAGAGAAGTTAAGTAACAGATATTCAAACACGAGAAAAATTTGATTTATTTTGATTTCTTATTTTTTTCTGTTCTCTAACTGCACAATTTTGAAGGCTTCCTTTTGTTTGATCACAAATCCACGGTCAACCATTGGAAACAAACAAACTATAGCTATATATAGCAACATAGAAACATAAGCATCCAAGAATTTTTTCACTGATGGATATTGTAATGACAGTAAGATAATATGAAAATGATAAATGAGGAAATATAGAACTGAGTACATGAGCAACAAAGAGAACAAATGGAGAACAATAAACCATGATTGGAGGAAACAGCAACTGGAGACAGTGAGAGGTAGACACAATGAATCTAGTCAGGAGGACAGAACGGAGTAACTACTAGTGTGTTTGTTTCTTACAAACACACATAAATTAACCCTACGTTCATTACATGTCAGGATATATAAGAGCTGAAGAACTAGAAAACAGTCAAATGGTGAAACCATAAGAAACTTTCAGAAGTCAAGGTGTGAATGCTTCTAAACAAAAGTTCTGATTTTATTCAAGTGCCTAATGGTGCAGCCAATAATGTTTCTTTCATCTTTGCTTGTAGTTCTTTATACTCTTAGAGGATGGTCTGGTTTTTTGAAAAGCCTGAACGAAATTATTGATGTTGTGTTTGGATTGAGATTATGATTTGTTGGAGAAGAGAGGATGTAGATTGAGAAGATTAGAGAGGATGTGTGAGAATTTTTTGATTGAGAGATAATAAAGTAAATTTCTAAGAATGATTTATTGAGATTTGTAAGTGATATGATAGTTATGAGAGAATTTATAATTTATTTTAAAGGTATAAAATGTAAGTTTACAAATTTGTCCTTGTTATTAAAAAATATTTTAATAATGAGTTATGGTATATTGTTTTTTAAGTTTGAGTTAATTATTTTTTTTCTAATATATAATAATCATAATTACTCTTATTTTTGTAATAAAAAATAATTTTGTGTTAAATTTAAATAAATTTATTAAATATATTAAAATTTATGAAAGTAATATTTATTATTATATACATTTTTTTATTTTGTTGATATTATAATTATATTTTATTATTTTTATTTATAATTATATTTTATTATTTTTATTCATAATTATATTTTATTATTTATAATTATAATTATATTTTATTATTTTTATTTATAATTATATTTTATTATTTTATTTATAATTATATTTTATTATTAATATTATAATTAAATATTTTGAAAATTATTAAATAAATTTATCTAATATTTCATTTTGTATATTGTATATATATAATTATATTAATAATTATAATAATAATAAAATAATTAATATTATTAATATTTTAAGGATATTAATGTAAAATATTCATACCCTACATGGACATCTTTCCTTATATGTGAGAGGACAAAAAAAAATCGTGTAATTCTCTTTCCAATATGCACTCGCACTTCAAACATGTTGATCTAAACAAGAAATCCTCCCACTCCATCAGCGGATCCAAACACAACATAAAATTTGTTTGAATTTTTATAAAAATATGCTTTTCTCATAAAACAGACATGGATTTTATTGAAGTGGTTTGAAAATATTTTGAACCATAAATCAATTTGAAAAATCAGTTTTAAAAGTTATTTTATGTGAGCTTAGTTTTTTTGAAATAAAAAAAAAGTGTAATTTAATTTTAAGAAATATAATTTATACCCTAATTCATATAATATAACAACATTTTTATGCCTATGTCTTGTTCCTCAATTTATTACATATTTAATGATAGAGAATCTGCATGCATTACTCTTTATTATAATTTTTTAAAAAATTATTACATCAAGATTGTCTAAGTATAATTTCGTGACCTTAAAAAAAGCTATTCAGTCACAGTTGAAAATAATACATTTTCTCCGAACTGAATTATCATTCCCATTCCTAAAAGATATAAGTATTATTTTATTGGTTTTTGAAATCTTTTAGTGATATTTATTTTTCTAAAGTTTTCTTTTGATAGTAATTTACTTCCGTTAATACTTCTATTAAATTATGTCTATCTCTCCCTTTAAGTCTCTATTTGACTTTTTTTTTTTCAGTTTAACAAGCATTATCATTTAAATTAAAAATGTAAGAAGATAAAATTATGGAAGTAAGGATTTTCGTCGTTAAAAAATACAAACACTAGCACTTCCTTAAAATAAGTAAGTTCCTGTAGTAATTTATAATGCTAAATGTAATCTATTGTAAACATCATAACCAAGATAAAGTACATTTGTCTTACTCTACATATGTAATCTTAAAAGAACACATTTAGAAAAATAAGCATCATCGATAACTACTAAATCTAATTTTGAAGAAGAAAAAGAAAGTTGCAGAACAATTGTTTAAACTTTTTTTTTAAGCTATTACAAATGTGCATTAACCACTTAACTCAAATCATGAGTAACAATGATGGAGTTTTACATAAGAGATGGGATATAAATAGTTAGAATAAAAGAGTCTCATTGGAATAATGAACTCTAATAATCTCTCTTAAGCCTTTATAGTTCAAATGATGATTTTTAGTCATCCATTTTGAAGAAGTTGATTTCTCAAGCACCTAAAGTGTGATCTTTAATTATCAATTTTGAAAAAAGATCGTATCTAGGAGATCGACAAGTCCCTTAAATACATTTTAAAAATCGTTGTTCAATATCCCGTATATTGCGAAAATTCTTCTCTTATAAAAAAATCAGAACTTAATAAGAAAAAAAAGATTTTTTTTACTGATTCAAGGAGAAAGAGATAAAAAGCTTCATTCAATAAAAAGTTACCAACAAATAATAACAAAAAAATATTGTACCAACAATAATAAGCCACAAGAACAAACCTACCTATAGAAATTTGTTTTGAATACTAAGTGTTGGTGCCTATATTTTCAAAAACAAAAATAATAACTTCGCTGATTTTATTTTATTACGGTTTTAATTAAAATGATAAAGCGGGAAAAAAATATCAACATACCAACTAACTGAAAAAATAGACATAGTTGAACGGAATTTCTAACTTTATTTAAAAAAAACTTGGAAAAGTTAAATATCTCTATAATTCTTTTAATAATCAATCATATTGTTTTCGTGAATTATAATTCACTCATTTTCATCATAAATTTTTTTGTTGTGCTAAAGTAATAACAGCAGAGATATAAATTGTAAGTAAAGTTTTTGAGGTAAAGGAGACAAATAGACAACGGTTGTTGAATAAAAAGGTGGAAGCAAGGTTAGTGGAGGATGATAATACAAGTAAATAATTGTAGAAAAAAACAGAAGGAGCAGAATATCTTGGTACTTTTTTGGGGTCCATGACTTGGTACTTTAAAGTTACTTCGTTTCCCTGTTTCATCACGTGAAAATGGTTAGGCAATTTACATGTTATGATGATCTTCAGCAACTGAGGAACTTGGAAACTGGAAAGTATCAATTATGAGACAAATCACACGGACACCCCATCATCATTTCTCAATTATGCATCCAAAAAAGATGAGAAAATTAATGATTTTATTTTATATGTATACTTTTAGAGTTTTATTTTCATATATTATTACTGTCAAAATTTGTATAAAGCCAAGTGATTAAAAATGACTCAACTTTTAAAATTCATATTTTATCTTACAAATTATATCAACAGTGATATATAGTGGATAGATAGTACATGGGCATTTACTCTTACAAAATATCATAAATAGCTTATAACAAAAGAAAATATGATAGTATTTCCAGGAGGATTGCAAAACAAAGTTCATGACATTATTACAATTACAACCTAAGATACAAAGAACAATGACACCCGAACCTCGTTTGACCGAATGGTGTTTCATTGAAATTCTAGGTGAAGAGGAACACTGAGAAAATAATAAGCAGGTGTAAGATTGTAATATGGTTAGTGACATTACATAAAACATAGCAAAGCCTGAAAAAGAAACTTTAACTCACCCAACAGTATGTTTTGAACAAGATAATTACAGTTTATTGATCAAAATTTCTTCCCTGGGTGCCACTTTATGCTGCATCCAACACTTCATACAAGTAGAAAAACGACATAAATGTAACATAGTCATAAGCTTGAAAGACCCTCAAACAATTTAAAGGACAAGAATATGTAGAAAGTACCTCGGTTTTTGCACTGATGGTAGCGGTTGGCCACTAAGAACACGATCTATTGCCAAGCTCAAGTCTCTTTATATAGAAATTTAAATGGTTACTACTGCTAAGAAATAAAAAAATGTTGAACGATTGTCAAATGCTAATTCAATATAAGAAACCAACCTTCCAGTGACTGGTATATTATTACTTGGCCGTGAATCATCAAATTGGCCATGATAAACCAGCTCAAATGGCCTACGACCAGCCTGTTATTAATTAATAGAAATATGATATATACAATGACACTTGAGGGTTTAATTTAACCCCTAATCAAAATCATGCTGATCAATGTGCAGTACAATGAATAATGATGGTTGTAATTGTAATTACCTTTTTGAAAAGGAAAAATTCTGGAGTACAAACAGCTCCAAAATCCTGCGCAACATCCTGCGACTGCATAAAAAATCTATCAAATATCAGTGTTTAACCAAATTACAGACAAAGCTTCCATTCAATTTGAGTCATTGCTATCACAAAAGAACTTCCAGTTTTAGTATAAAAATGTTATAGTGATCTGGAAATGCATAACTTCTAAAACATTCTGAATTGAACATATGGGTAATAATAATAATAATAACAATAAAGTATTGTCATTCAATATCTGGTTCTGATATTCACATTGTGAATTAAAATATTCAATGAAAACAAAAACTTGGCCGCCACCTAAGGAGTCAATAGTATAACCCCCTCCCTCAAGGTTGTTTATAACACTTCTATATGAACATATGCTCTAATAAAGATAAACAATCAGATTGACCTCCTTGTTTTTTCAGATGGTCTTATGGTTTTAGGTTTTAATGGCAGAGTTTGGATAACACTTATTTTAAGCAGTAGGTTATTTAGGTTCATCATCCCAGTATCAACATGATATTCACCCCTATGGAAAAAGATTATGTCATTAACCGTAGGTTAAAAGGAGTCCAACTCAGATAATGTTACTAAAGGATGTAAGAAAATACCTCATCATATAGGTATGGGAAAGGATATTTAAAGAGTTTAGCATCTTCTGCCATGAATTCTGGACCATCCTGTGAGGCACAATTCTAAGTTGCACAAATCATTCAATACTTTCAATGTAGCTTTATTCCAGGATATGAAGGTACTAGAACCTGGGGGTGTGTGGCTACGGAATTCGAAGATATAGCAATAACAGCAAGTCCTTTCTGTACAATGAGGAAAGAATATTCTTATAACATATTTTACTTGGGCAAGTCCAACCTGCCACTGAACAAAGTAATATGTTTCTTCCCGGTAATTGATTTGACTACCTCCATAAAGAATCTTGTAAGCTTTACAATGTCTTTTTTCAGGTGCTTAACGAATGGACAGTGGTTGCATAGAAACATAACCTGCATGACCACAAAAAATAGGAAGGTGAGCAGGGTCTTACTTTGCCCATTGCCACTAAATTAGAACTAGAGATTATCGAAATGTCACCAAATTAGCAACTACAGAAAGGTCTTACTTTAAGCATTGTAATTTATAAGGAAGAACAACAGAAAGTTCATAAAACTTTAGCCACAAAAATGTTTTCCCTCAATTTTTGGTGGCTTGTACGAACGAAGACATAACCATCCCATAAGCAAAAGGGAAATTACTCACTTGCTGGTATTATTCTGCAATATCTACTTTAATGAATTACTACATTGATATAAAACTTGCATGAAAATGCTAACACTTGGAGAGTTAAATAAACTCTTTCCAGTTACATATTAAAAACTCCAAACTTACATAAGAAAAATGAACAATCAGTGAAGTGAGCAAATCAAACAAAGCTGACAAAAGGCAGAAAGAATGAAGAGTAAGTGGCATCCTACCAGTAGAGCTGGATATACTTCAAAATCTTCTAGTGTCCAAACCTTCCCAGTAAGGGGCTCCGGAAGCTAATACATTTTCAATCCATCAAAAAAAAAAAAAGTAAAAAGTAAAGCATGTAATAATTACTCCATTCCATGTTTCAAAGAACAGAAAAAACAAAAGAAGGTGGAGTGGGGAAGGTTAAAACCTCGAATTGCGGGGCCCTGAAGCCCAAGGTAACACCTTTGGACTCGTTTCTAGAAGCCCGAACAAAGAATGTTGTTGGGGATGGATTTCTTTTGCGTTGAAAGCGAAGGTGATGAAAACCCAGTTTTGGAACAGAGCATGCTTGTGAGAATGAGCAGGCAGTTGCAGAAGAACCTAACTGCGGAAAAGGTGACCCAATAGAAGTCACTTTCGGCCTTAGTCTCAATGCCATTGCTGTTATACTCTTGCTCCAACATTCACCTCAACCTCAATTCTCCATCATCATCGATGTCATCCTCTTCTTCGTCATCCTTTCATTGTTTTCTGGTCTTCGTTTTTTCACACTCATAATGGGCCTATACTGTAATGGATCATCACTAAAACCCAATTACTATGGCCTTTATATAAAGACTCCTTCTTCCTACACCTCCATACCTTCTCCATACCTTCTTGTGCCACCCCATACTAAATATGAAAATACCATTTTATCCTTTTTTTTCCACTCCTTCGATTTGAAATAATAAGCTTATATATTCCGGATTACATAATCCAGAAGTCAATTTCGTATTTATAAAAGACTTTCGGATTATGTAATCCAGAAGCTAATAACACATCTGAAAAAAAGGTTTCTGGATTACATAATCCGGAAGCTAATCTTATGTATAGAAAATACTTTCAAATTATGTAATCCGGAAGCTAATCACAAAAGACTTCTAGATTACATAGTTTGGAAGCTAATTCTGAATCTAGAAAAAGACTTCCAGATTATGTAATCCAGAATATTGAAAAGGGTATTTTTGGAATACAAAAAATTTATGGGGTGGCACAAGAAGGTATGGAGGTGCAGGAAGAAGCAGCCTTATATAAAATAAATAAATGATTGGGCTAAAATATTTGGCTTTATGGCTTGGATTCCTGCTGCTGCTTGGTCTCTTTTTTTCCTGGATCTAAAAATTGACTTAGATTTAAATCTTGGCTGATTATGCCTGCACCATATCAATTTGCACTCAACATACTCACATGTTATCCATTTTATCTTTAATAATTTTAAATTTTTGCCCTCTAAATATTCATATTCGTAAGTCAAATTACAAAGTTTCGGATATACAAATCCAGAACAAATATGTCACTTCCGAATTTCACCATCCGAAAACTTATTTGGACAACATAAATAACCTTCTGGATGTCAAGATCCATAAGCAAACATAAATGAGTTATGGATCTCAATCCTCAACACCATTTACAGCACACCATTCCAAGTATGAAAATCTGGAACTCATAACTCACTTATGGATATGACTATCCGAAAGCTTAAATGAAATATGAAAATGATCTTCCAGATTTCGAAATCTAAAATGTATAAAAATGACTTTCGGATATTGAAATCCGTAAGCAAATGTGTAAAAAGTGGCAGAATGGGATTTTAAAATTTTCGTTGGATGCGAGTCAAAATTGATTGGGTGCAGGAAGCAATTCCCTTAAATCTTTGTTTAAAAAAACTTCTTCATAAACAAAAAAATTAAATAAGGTTTTACATAAAATAAATTTAAAAAAATATTATAAAATAAATTTTACAAGTATAATATTATTTTGTTTTATTATTATAAAAAATTATCTTATAGATAAGTTTATTTTCATTTTCATTTTCATTTTATTATTTATATATGTATACTGTAATTATAATATGACAATCGTTAATTGATATTATATTTTTATTCGAATAATTAATGCATACACGTATTTATGGTTTGAAATTTTCTTCAACAGAATTACCAGTAAATATATTAACATAAACTATGATTGTAGTGAGTTTGGATTTCATAGTCTTAATGAACAAGTTGTATTAATATGAGCTTGATGACAATCATAAGAAAGCAATAGAGTAAACAACTTCAGACCATATAGTGATGTATAGTGCTTGCGACATATAAAACGTTTGGAATTAATGATATTAATAGGAATAGTAATAGATATGTCTTTTGAAAGAGTTCCATGTAAAAACGTGTTGCTCACGTTAAGTTGGTGAATGTAAAATGGTTGGTGGAAGTGAAGGCAAGCATAATAAAAATTACGATCAGGAGAAAATATCTCAAAATAACTAATTTATTATATTTGAGCAAACCTGTTTAATACTTAAGCAAAATAATAAGTGAGCCTCAATACTCTCATAAGATAACTTTTTAAACTCTTTACAATCAAAGGGATGAGTGTTGGGAGGAATATCCACAGTGTCTCAAATTCCATTACAGTGTATCTAAATAATTTTTCATGACATCATGCCAACATTTATATCAAGTACCTTCCTAGTATATGGATAGTTCAATTTCAGAAGACAGAAAAAGATTGTACTGACGATAAATAGGAGAAAGTTGAGAATATATTTGAAAGGATACAAACACCTTAACAAGGGTTAGGAAGCTACAATGATAATCAACAAGGTTGACAAAAGGCTTGGAAATACATGTAGATTGATGTACATGAGAAGGCAAAGGTAGAGTTCGAGTTATGTGAAAAAAAAATGGTGAAAGCAAGAGAATGAACATTGTTTGAATGATGTAAACATCGAACAATGTTTGCTGCACTTGAATCCCATAGGCATAAAAAAAATAGTTGTATGATGCATGTTTCCCGAACATTGTTCAAATTGGGGTGGCAAATGGAAAGTGGAATTTGAAAAGTATCGAAAAAATTAATTGAATTTTGATTGCATTTATAACATTATTTATGCTTTATGAGAGCAATGCACATTGATCATTGTTTGCACAACTATATAATGCTACCTGATGTGTTGCATGAAGTGAACCAATTGTCAAAGCTACCAATCCTATGAAGTTCTGGGTGGTAGAGCAAAAGGCCTGCCTTGGCCTTTCACAAATGTTGTTCAAATTGGGTTGCCAAATAGAAAGTGGATTCTGGAAAGTATCATAAAAACTACACTAATTTTGACTGGATATATAAAATTATTTGAATGAGATTTGTATTATATGGTTTAGGATTGATGAGAGCAGCGCACATTGATCAATGTTTTCTGCAATAGTGTATAAAGTTGAAGTCATCCCAAAACTGTAAAAAGTATGTGCAAAATTACTTTTCTATATAGCAGAGTTGTTGTAGGCAACATGATGTAGCTATCAATTGAGGGGAGGGGAGAAATCTGACAATACAATTAATTTATGTGTGCTATAAAAAAAGTCGTGCCTTGGGTTACCTTAACGGTGTTAAAATTTGGCTGACACATGCAAAGTTTTCAATCTGGAAAGCATCAGAAGAAGTACATTCTGAAGATCTGCTATACAACTAGGTAATGCATACACTATTTAAATGAACTTCAACATTGTGAATACATTGGTCTTGAAATTTTATTTTGTCATTGTGTTCTCTCATTAAAACTGTTTTCTCTATTTCGTGGAATACACTATGTCTATATTGAAATTAGATCAAACAATCAATTTCTTAAATGACGTGAATTCAACAAAGGAGACATGGAATGTGGTTGTTAGAGTCTTATGGCTATGGTGCTCAAGATTTCATGAAACAAAAATTTTGTTTTCATTGGAGATGGTGCTACAGGATGAACAAGTAAATTTTTCATAAAACTTTGAGTTCTTACATACATATATTTTATGTGTTGCTTTTGAACATGATTTGGTTATGGATTTTTTTTAGGGAGTACAAATCCATGCATCCGTGAGGAGGACTCTTATATATAAATTCTAGACTTAGATATCTAAAGGTCGTGTGTATTTCATACAATCGTTTACTGTTGCATCCAATTTAGGATCTTACATAACAACCAAACATCCTTATAAGATGAAGTTTCAATATGGAGCAAAGGTATCTTTAATGGCTAATGAAGTGGTACCACAAACTAAACCACATTACACACCTCTTTCACTATTTTTCTCTCTTGACTTTGACACCAACTATTTAGTGGGCTAGTTAAATTATATACTACTTTTTGGTGCTTTTTCAATACAATTTTACTATTCTTAACTTCAATAGTGTTTTACGTAGATATAATTGGAATTTTGACTAGAGTTGGAACATAATCGTGAGTTGACAAAGGAAGGAAAAATTACCAAAATGAATGTCATCTCCATAAATTGTGATGGGTAATGTTCTAACTTCAATCCACCATTGTTTATTATTTTTTAAACTGACGGTGTAACCGAGTTGTTTTGTGAGAGTAATTTTAGGATTCAATGCACCCTTTTTGGGAATTATGTAGATAAGTTAAATTCATTCCTCTCAGCCAGGAAAGTACAGAATGTAGTCATATCTATACAATTTTCCAAAGTCAAGTTGTTCATAGGTATCCTTTTGAATGAATCAAAGTATCTTATTTCTATTATCTATTATTAGTCTAGATTTAAAAAAATTCTTACATCTATTTTCAAAACTGTATTGATTACATAAGAGTGGAATATAAATGTATTGACTAAAGAAGACTTACTGTTGAAAAATAAGTACTTTAGAAATAACAATGATTTGATATTTCTAAAAAGACGTTTTGAATGGATTCTAATTTTGTTTTAATGGTAAAGGATGTTAGAAACAATGGACTCTCCATCTCAGAGGCTTGGCCAATTGTGTGAATCTTCAAAGCAAACTCCTGAAGATGAGTTCTTTCAGACCACCGCCAGGAACACCATAGCAGGGTTGAAGGATTGTAGAGAAGTAAACGTCATTATATATTTTAAATTCTTGATTTGTCTTTTTTTTTCATTGATTTTTACATTTTATTGAAACAAGTCAACACATTCATAGTTCTTGCAGTTATAAAACATGTTGTGGACGATGATGATTAGTGGTATATTGTTTGCATCTATAATAAGGCAGTTTACCCCAACTCCAAAATGTTTTTCTGTGAAAAATGAAACAAACACGTAATGAAGGTCACCCTTAGATACACACTTTGAAATATGTGTTATTGATTTATTCTCCAGTATTGATTGCAATACAATACTGATGTACTTTGAACATATTGTATTTGTATGACAGGTATAAAGTGAAACTTCGTGTGATCGATGACACTGATTCAAAGTTTGCTAAAATTTTTGAAAGCCATGATAATATTATCGTTGTACACCTTTAGATGTGAATTCTATATATAACTTATGCATTGGTTAATTTGAATTTCATTTTTATTTTAGAACGAAAATCTACCAAAAGAGTTAGCAAAAATATTGGAGAAAAAGGTTTTGTTCAGGGTTGATTCAAAAACGGATAAAGGCTTCAAGTTTGAGCAAACCTTTAGAGCTAAAAAAAATGTGTGGATAAAGACATCATTCAACGTTTCATCAGTGAAAAAAACATGTCATTAGTAAGTTATGTTTTCTTGTACTATGTCTGTAATATAAAATATTTGTTTTGTACTGAATTTGTTTAAATCCTCATTTGTTTGATAAGGAAATATATGGTCAAGATGGAAAAAATGGAAAAGGAAAGTTGGCATTGACTAATGCTTCCTGTGAGAACATCACAAAGGTATAAATAAATTCTTATAGACAATAGCATTAGTTGAAAACATTTGTTTTGAACGTGTGTGTATTGAAAAAAGATTTGTTCACAAAGTTTGGGAGTAAATGCAATGAGTCTCAATCTCAAACTGTGGATTTGAGCAATGGCAATGTTACAGTGACTCCACTTAAGAGAGAATCTCCACCATTAGTGGAAGTAGCAGAGGACAATTTGTCACTAAAGACATTCAAAAGAACTGTTAAAATTGAGAAGTGAAATGTTATTTAAAGTTTAAGTGTGACATTTGATGTTTTGAGGATATGAGAGTAATTTTTTTACTTATGTAATATTGTAGTAGATTTGAACTATTATGCAAAACAATGTTTGAACTATTTGATGTTTTAAGGATATGATGATTACTCTTATGTATGACATGTTATGTATTGCATTGTATAGTTTGTATTCTTATTTTGTAGGTTTGTATCTTTTGATCCTCAATGGCTAAAGATTGTGAATGTTGAAAGTTCTGTCATAGCAAAGTTGTAGAGGTGAACCAGAATGTTCCAAGACATTGTTATAAGATTGAAGACTGTTCATATTTATTAATTTGGCAAAGTGCCTCATCGATTGAGTTAGTTGACTCAAGTTGTATTTATACAGTTTTTTTTAATGATTTGAATATTACTTAGGGTACGTATAATGTGAATGGATTAGATATACAATATTTTAAACATGTATAATTCATTCGACATTTCATTATTAATGTGAATAACTCAATGCAATGCCTAACAACAGTCTACATTCTCGTACTGTTCTTTGTATCTGTCAAATGTGTTATGCAGTTCATGACTTTAACCAATGTATTTTAGTTGAAAGATTTATTAATAGGTTATAAAATAAAATTTCAAGCAAAGCATTGGATTTGAGCTCAAACATCCTTCGTTTTGTGATAGTATGATGAATACATTGTCCAACTACCACAAAACTTTATTGATCTTTTAAACAAGTTTAATCCATTAAATATGTCATCAACCATGTACCTCAAATACAATTACACAAAGAAATTTGCATTAAGCCTTACGATTTTTGTGAATGATAGTTATCATACTATATAAGAATTTTAAATAAATGCACCAGATCATGTCACAAAAATAATATGCCAAAAAATTTCATGATTAAAAAAACAACTCTTATACAAAAGGGATTCAAATTTTTTGGTCGACCCTAACACAAATTAATAGCAAAAACATTTGAAGGAAACACAAACATAAGATTTTAACATAAAAGCCAAAATTTTTACACTACAAGACAATTCATTCATATTTAGTGGAAAAAAAAATTCCAAATTATACCAATATAAATTACAATTATTTATTTATTTATTAATATATTAATAATATTTTATAAATAATTATATGTTGTATTTCTTTTCCGTTGCACGGATTAAAAACCTAGTTTAAGACATAGATGTCCAAAAATTGAAATTATGAAAATCTAGTATTCCTTTATGCAAATGTTCATAAAGTGTTTTTTTTTTATGTAGTGAAGACTTTTGATGGATTTTAACTCTTAAAAATTATGCAATTGTGTTACATTTTAATAAAAAGATACTTTATTTTTCATATTAGTATATATTATTACAACACAACCACATAGTAAGTTTTTCAGGATAAAAAGAAATATTATAACACAAACAAAATATAATAATGAATAAACAATAAATAATACTTTAACACAGAACAAACATTTTAGAGAATTCTAAAAGCAATAAAGATAGTAGGGAAAAAATACAATGAGAAATGATATTGAAGGTTAATGTTACACCATAAATTTTAAAGTTGACCAATTTTGAATCATGTCAATGATGAATTTTTATTGTTATGCATACTAAATAGTTTTTGGTTTAAGGTGTGTACCGTTGAAGAAGAATGAAGACAGAAGAGCGTAATTAGAGTGAGGAAAGAGGGGTGATTAGAGAAATCACATAAAATTTAATGATTTGTCCTTGTATTTAGAGGAAAGAAAGGCAAAACGTCACCAAAGAAAAAAAATTGACATTTAAGTTTATATATGCAAACTCACATACAACAATAAAGCTCCATTACTTTTCCTTTCTCCTTTTATGTCTTTTTTAACAAAAAATAATTTATTTTGAAATATAACAATCCATAAATTTAAATTTAATCTGCTCATTTTAATATAAAAAATATTTAAGAGCTTTTTGTTTTGAAGTGAGAAAACACAAAAAAATACTCTGTTAATATAAAATTAGAAAATAAAGTATTATAATTTCAAAATAAAAACCCATTTCGAAAATAAGTTTTTTAATTTAATCGATCATATTTTAATATAATACAATATTGTATATTATATTTTAATATAATATAATTATATTTATAATTTTATTATAATAAAATAAACAATTAAATAATAAATTAATTAAGTTTTATTAATTTAAGTTTTTGGTATTTTATAATTTATTTATTTTGAAATAATTTATTTATTAAGTTTTATAATAACATATTTAATTTTTTAAATATTTTTAAAGATAAGTGTAAATTTATAATCTTACACTTTTAACATTGAAAAAAATAAAAATTTAATTACATTTATCGCATCCCAAACTTTAATAAAAAAAATTCTGCTTCAAATTAACTAAAATCTATAAAAAAAAATAACTCATATTTCATTATTTAAATATGTTGTAAAGATAATAGTGAATTGTAAACTTACCTTCTATAGCTTTTAAAATTGACTATTAACTCTAAATATAGAGTCGAAAAAACTAATTATACCAAAAACTAAAAAGTCTCTCAAAATTATCACATCATTCACAAATTTTAATAAATTTTTCTTTTCAAATCCAATCTAACATATATAAATTCAAAAAATCTCACTTTATTCACATTTTCTCTCTTAAAAAAAAAAAACTCAAAATTCACTCTCTCAATTTTTTATATATTTCTTTCCCAATTCAAACTCAAACCTGTCCCAGGTAAGCCTCTTTCCATTTGGTCATGATTGCTCAATAATTGAATTAGATATCACTAGTCAAGGTGAAACAATTTTATACCAATTAATTAATTCACATCGTCCGTATTATTAATTGATTTTACTTAAAATGTTTGGTTCTGAAAATAAGCAGCCATTAAACAAAAGTAGAAAGATTAAATTGCATGAATAAAATTTAAAATGAATTCAATATAGAAGATTCATGGCTCATGTGCCAACAACCACATATGTTGGGGGGAAAGAACATATAATTAGGTACGAGGTTTTTTTTTCAGTTTAGTTTGGACTTTGGAATCTTACTCAAAATGCTAATAAACTTATAAACATAATTGGGTTTACAATTTCTGCCGACAACAATAAATTATCATTTGTTTTTGGCAGAAAAAAGGTTATTTTGTTGCTTTTAAACATACAATTTGGATAAACTTTCATTATTTAGGACTCAACTCATTTTAGTAAGTACTATGGCGGAACACAAATGTTGTTTCAATACATCAAACATCATTTTGACAATGATTAGCAGCATCACAATGCCAACTGTTCTCTAACAAGAAATGTTGGCACATAAATTTAAAAAGAATATTCATTAATTATTGGATAAATTTGAATTTTTCCATGGCTTCAGAAATTTTGATGCATTAATAATTGGATGGAATCTCAACTAATTAATTCCAAATTAGTTTAAACCATAGTAAAGCATTCTCAAATAGTTATATAAGGTCAATTTTTAAATTTAATTCAATACATTCTCGGATAAAGAGGCATGAATATTTTGTGTATAAATTGAATATTTGTGAGTTATATGAGCAGTTCAATAATAGATTACATAATAGCTCTAATAAACCTCATTAAAATAAACTTCAATATTTATAAAATAATTTTAAGTTTAACTTATCATTACTAAATTAAATTTATTTAAACTTATTATATATTATAAATTGAATTTATTTTTATGTATATTAATTTGTGAGATTTCTAAAGTTACTGTATAATGGATTACGATGATTAATTATTAATTGATATTACTGTTATTTTTAATTAAAAAATTAGACAGAGAGTAGTGACATTTTCGAATGAATAGTGTTGAGTGTTAAAGAAATGAGGAAAATATAATTAAGAAGGTTCGAAAAGAATCTGGCAGGTTCACACTTATGCATAATAAACATATAAAAAGTGTATTTTGTATTGTAGAAGAGTGGCCCATACATACGTAAATTGTTAATATCAAAAGTTGAGAAAGTTATGCTCTATCCAACGTTTTACGTCATTGCTGACGGAGGCGACAGCGTATTTACATTTCATAGGTACTTAATTCCATTTATAGAGTACAAACTATTATAATATTATTTAATTATCACAGTTTAATTTATTTTTTAAATAAAAAATTATTATTTATATAATGTTAACAATTCGAATAACAATAATTATTTATCAATTTATTAATTACATGAAAAGAATATTAGTAAATATATATATAAATATAAAAAAATAGACAAAACTCATAGGTTAAAAAAATGATATTATATTTATTTATAAAGAATTTTAAAAATGGACTAAATCGTAGTATATTATACTAATAAAAATTTCTGTATGAATAAATTATAATTAATTTTTTTTAACTGATATAATATACACTTAAGAAAAGAATATCTAAATATCTTATAGTTGATTTAGGCACTAAATAAAATTTCGTATTGAATATAGGTCAGTTATACAAATTGAATGTTTTAAAACTATTTGATATTTAATTAAATAAATTCAAATTAACATAATATATATATATATATATAAAATTTAATTATATAAACATGATCTCTGAAATAATGTCAAAACATTTTCTTAATATCCAACAATAAAAATATTTGAATATTGAAATTACTACATGCATATGCAAATAGTTATTAAATAAAGAAAACTTGATTCGTTAATGTATCGAATGAGTTTTTTTTTTTACTTTAAGAAATTATAATATATATATATAACTATAAATTATCAGATAATATTTATTGAAAGAAAAAAATGCACATAACATTTTAAAATAAATAATTATTACAAAGTGGACTTTAAGCCTAACTCAACCCCATAAAACCGGCTCATAGAGTTGAGGTTTGCACCCACTTATATACTATGAAAGGTTCTCATCTCCAGTCGATGTGGGATCTCCAACAATAATCATGTAACTTCACCCAAATTTAGTTTTAGATAATAAAAAAATTATATAATTATATATATATATATTAAGAATTCAAATATGAGATGAAAGTGTCGTATTAAGAAAATAATATAAAGTTTAATAATATATGGAGAAAAATATCATAAACATATATTTTATTTTATTTTTGTTAAAAATGGTATCATAATTTTTTATTAGTTAACACTTTTATATATATATATATATATATATATATATATATATTATCAAATTTCCTCACTACATTTTCTTATAAAATACCTATATATATAATTGTCATTCACTAATAGCACTTTTGTCGGTGTAACATTTTTCTAACTAAAATAAACTATTAAAATAGATATTACGAGTTTATATTTTAATATAATACCAAAAACGATATACTAATATCACTGTATATTTTATTTTTTTTATGTTATTTTATTTTATTGAAATAAAATTTAATTTGATTAAAAACAATATTTTACATATTAATATGTATATTGATTTCAATTTTATTATTATTTTTACTACATTTATTTATTTTTATGTTATTTTTAAAATTTTAATATATTATTAAAGATATTTAAATTTAAGATTAAAAAATATAAGTAAATAATTAATGAGAAAACAAATGAGATGAAATGTAGATAGAAGACTTAAAAATTGTTCAAAAGAGTTGGAATTTGAATCACTACAGAAATTTTAAGGATTTAAAAGGAGATATATTTCAAAATAAAAATGTGTAAAAAAAATCGTTTATGTGTTATTAATTATAATTAAATGACATATTATACTAATAATTTGAAAACTTCTCTTCAGAATCCGTCCATGCTTCGATTTGTATTATTATTTAAGATAAAAACAATATATTCCAGTGATGGATGGAGATAAGTCACTAACCAACAACTAGTCCAACCAGTTGATTTCAATTTTAATTTGAAACCCATCTTATATTAAGATTTTATGCATTCTAACAAAACTCATTCTAAAGACAAAATCAGAATAACTTCAATAAAAAAGACAATATTCATCTCATGATTTTTATTTTTGAAAATCATTATTTTTAATAATAATTAAAAGTTATCAAGTTCATAATAAATATTTATATTTCTTTAAAATAAAATAAATTTATCATTTTTATCAAAAAATTTAATTATCTATCACATTCAATATAACAAATATAATATTTTATTACAGTAAAAAAAAATACTGAAAATTATATTCTTATCCTTTTATGAGAATAATTTGAGGAAAAGCATGAAAAAAAAATATTACCATAAGTAATATTTTTGAGATAATATTATATTTTTAAAGACTAAAAATTAATTTTGTATCAAACACATTTTAATCTAACAGAAATTTTATAGATATTTTTTGAAACATTCTTCTAACTATATTTTCATTTACTAAAATTTATTAAAATTATAATTTTCGATTAACTTCAAGTAAAAGTAAAGTGTGCTGTTAGTTCCCCTCATAAAATATGGTTGCACACCAAACATTTTCAGAGGTGCTAATACCTAATAATGCAAAAGCAATAGTACGAATGAGATGTTAGCATGACCCTACATGATTGGTTAAACAGAACAACGCTTTTCAGTAAAACTCGTTTGGCACCAAACAGTGTTTCTGAAACATTTTATATTCCAGGTAGAAGAGATTCGGGATAAGCCGAAGAGAAGGACAATCATCAATTACGTAAATAGTTCAGGTTATTTTAGTACCACTGTAAGGACAAGGACTAATATAATATTAGATTTATTAAATTAGTCACGAAAAATATAACATCTTTATCTATATATATTTATATCTATATATAATGATTTTGAATTAAAAGAGATAATTTATTTTTGAAAATGAATTGCTAAACAATAGGGAGTGTTTGTTATAAAAAATATTTGAAATAAATCGAGCAAACTGTTTTGAATTAAAAATAATAATTTATTTTAAAAGTTAATTGCATGAGAGTAGTGTCTATTTGATGAGAGATAAATAAATATTAGGAAAAGTGAGTAGTTAGGAGTGGCAGAACATGAGCAATTTTGAAAATTCTTGAGTATATTGTCATTTTGTCATTTTTTCATTATTACTAAGCCGTTACATAGGAGTAGTGGGTTTCAGTAGTAGTTGAAAAGGACCAGTTACATCCACTTCGGAAGGAGTAGTTTTCACCGATTATATCACTTCATTTTCTCTTTTATATTTCGACTCCAAAGAAAAAATGCTCATAAATTTTGACACATCTTGAACCCTCTTCCTTCACGCTCCGTGTTCTTCTCCTACTCTAACCCGTCTACATCCATTCCGCCTTTTCATCGGCCTCCACTCTTTCTCATGCTCTCTCACGGGAGTATAAAAGAAGCACAAAAGAAGTCTATATAATTTTGATTATTTAATTGTTGGAAGAGCAAGTGGAGGCGGAAGAAGTAGAAAATGGAGAAGCTGATCTAGGTGAAGGAGAATCAACTGTTCTTCCCAATCTTTTGCGACCCCTTTCA